>CDZQ01046696.1_pt1 | contig 40915 bp, 39 predicted proteins | sample 554831 | NCBI WGS metagenome assembly CDZQ01 (sample SAMEA3182112, study PRJEB8094) | gut metagenome | biome: human; feature: gut; material: Stool; isolation source: human stools | place: Canada | collected 2013-05-06 | reverse complement strand
ATCCGGGCGCGTGGGCCGGGACGGCCCACATGCGCGTAAAATTTCATGCGCGTCGCTTTTTCCAATTTTTGTGGTGCGCTGCCTGCGCATGAAGTTTTATGCCGGTAAGGAGGTGAACGCATTGGCAGACTATTTCTCCCTGTTCTACGTGCTGGTCATCAGCAGCATCTACCTCATCCAGCTTATCAGCGCCGCCATCGGGCTGCGCAAATACAGCCGCTCTCTGAAGTACACCGACTACCAGCGGTTCCGGGAGTCCCACAACATGGTGCCGATCAGCGTGCTGGTGCCCGCCTGCAACGAGGCGGCCACCATCGCCGACAACACCCGGAACCTGCTGAGCCTGGACTTCCCCCAGTACGAGGTCATCGTCATCAACGACGGCTCCCGGGACGAGACCATGGAAATCCTGAAGGAGTCCTTCAAGCTGGTGCCCATCCACATCCCCTTTAAGCGCTCCCTCCCTACAAAGGAGATCCGCACGGTCTACCGCTCGGCGATGATGAAGCTGTTCCTCTTCGCCGTCATCGACAACCTGGGCTACCGGCAGCTGAACACCCTCTACAAGGTGGAGGCCATGTCCGGCTTTCGCAGGAACCGCTCCAGCTGGGGCGCCATCCAGCGCCGGGCCTTCCGGGATGACGGGAAGTCCGGGGAAAAAGCGGCCCCGGAAAAATGAGCCCCTGGCAGCGCCCCGCCGGCCCTCACCGGCGGCAGGCGCTGCCTTTTTCCGCCCCGGCGCCCCCGGGACAACGGGCCAGTGTCCATTGTGCTCGAGAAAGGAGTCCCTTCCCCGCGGGGAGACGGCGCCTGCGCCCCGGTCTTGTTTTTTTCCAAAAAAGATGCTAATATAGTATATTGAATTTGTATCCTCTTTTGCAAAGGAGAATCACCTTGGACAGAACACAAGTTGTGATCCCCGCCGAGGCTATGGCACGGCAGCGGGACTTTACCCGGCGGCTTTCCGCCCTCCACGGCCAGGCCGCCCGGGCCCCCCTGGCTCTGGTGGAGACCTACGGCTGCCAGCAGAACGTGGCCGACAGCCAGCGGCTCATGGGGATGCTGCGGGACATGGGCTGCGGCTTTACCGACGATCCCATGGCGGCGGATGTGATCGTGGTGAACACCTGCGCCATTCGGGAAAACGCGGAGAAAAAGGTCTTTGGCGTCATTGGCCAGCTGGTCCATGCCAAGGAGAAAAATCCAGACCTCATCATCTGCCTGTGCGGCTGCATGGCCCAGCAGGCCGCCGTGGCGGAAAAGGTGCGCTCCTCCTACCGCCACGTGGATCTGGTGTTCGGCCCTCAGGCCCTGTGGAAATTCCCGGAGCTTCTCCACCAGGTCTACACCCAGCGCCGCCGGGTGTTTTCCATCGACGACGAGCACGGCTCCATCGCCGAGGGGATGCCCGTGGTGCGGGAGAGCGGGGTGAAGGCATGGGTATCCATCATGTACGGCTGCAACAACTTCTGCTCCTACTGCATCGTCCCCTACGTCCGGGGCCGGGAGCGGAGCCGCCAGCCGGAGGACATCCTCTCTGAGATCCGGGAGTTGGTGGGGGAGGGGTACAGGGACATCACCCTTCTGGGCCAGAACGTGAACTCCTATGGCAAGGATCTGGCACAGCCCATGGACTTTGGAGATCTGCTCTCCGCCATTGACCAGATTCCCGGCACGTACCTGATCCGCTTTATGACCAGCCACCCCAAGGACGCGGGAGAGAAGCTGTTCGCCACCATGGCCCGGTGCTCCCACGTGGCCAGGCAGCTGCACCTGCCGGTCCAGTCCGGCAGCAGCCGGGTGCTGCGGGCCATGAACCGGGGCTACACCCGGGAGCAGTATCTGGCCAAGGTGGCCTGCGCCCGGTCCTTTATGCCGGATCTGGTGCTGACCAGCGACATCATCATCGGCTTCCCCGGGGAGACGGAGGAGGAGGCCATGGAGACCGTTTCCCTGGTCCGGGAGGTGGGCTACGACGCCCTCTTTACGTTTATTTACTCCCCCCGGCCCGGCACCCCGGCGGCGGCCATGCCAGACCCCGCCACAAGGGCGGAGAAGCAGGTCTGGTTCGACAAGCTGCTGGAGGCGCAGAATGAGATCTCCGCCCAGCTGCACCGGGCCTACGTGGGCAAAACCGTTCGGGTACTGGTGGACGGGGAGAGCGGGGACGCCAGATGGCCCCTCTCCAGCCGCACAAACGGGGGACGGCTGGTCCACCTTTCGGGGGACCCCGGCCTCATCGGGCAGTATGTGGATGCCCGGATCACCGACAGCAACACTTGGGCGCTGTTTGGCCAGGCGCCGGCCCAGGAGTGACCCGGCAGGTAAGCCGGGAGAATTCCGCGCCGGAGCGCGGAACACCCCCGTCCCTTTAAAAGAAAAGAAAGAGAGAAAAAGCCATGGCAGAAATGACCCCCATGATGCGCCAATATCTGGAAATCAAGGAGCAGAACAAGGACGCCATCCTGTTTTTCCGCCTGGGGGACTTCTATGAGATGTTCAACGAGGACGCCAGGGTGGCCAGCCAGGAGTTGGATCTGACCCTGACCAGCCGGGACCGGGGCAAGCCCGAGGAGGAGCGGGTGCCCATGTGCGGCGTGCCCTACCACTCCTGTGACGGCTACATTGCACGGCTCATCGCCAAGGGCTACAAGGTGGCCATCTGCGAGCAGACCGAGGACCCGGCCTTGGCCAAGGGCCTGGTCAAGCGGGACATCATCCGGGTTGTGACCCCCGGCACCGTGGACGCCTCCATGCTGCCGGGCTCCGGCGCCAACTACATCTGCGGCATCTACCTGGACGAGGAGGCCGCCGGTCTCTGCTTCTGTGACGTCACCACCGGCAAAACCCACGCCACCGCCTTCTCCGGCGGGGAGCGCATGAACCACATTGCCAACGAACTGGGCCGCTTCTCCCCCTCCGAGGCCGTTTTGAACGACCAGGCCTACAGCCACAAGGAACTGCTGAGCCTGCTGAGGGACAAGTTCGGCTGCCGGGCCAACAACTGCGGCGAGCGCCGCTTCCAGCTGGACGGGGCCGCCCGGCTGGTGGAAAAGCAGTACGGCCGGGAGGCCGCCGCCGGCGTGCCCCGGGCCGCCGCCGTCATGGCCCTGGGGGGACTTCTCAGCTACCTCTACGAGACGCAGAAAACGGACCTCAACCACATCCGGGACCTGGAGTACTACGAGGAGGGCCGGTTCATGGAACTGGACCTGGCCGCCCGGCGGAATCTGGAGCTGACCGCCACCCTTCGGGGGAAGGAGAAGCGTGGCAGCCTCCTCTGGGTGCTGGACAAGACCAAAACCGCCATGGGGGCCCGGTGCCTCCGCTCCTGGCTGGAGCGGCCTCTGCTGAGCGTCACGGCCATCAACCGGCGCCTGTCCGCGGTGGAGGCGCTGGTGCGGGACACGGTGAACCGGGAGGAACTGATTCTGGCCCTTACCGCCATCAACGACATGGAGCGCCTCATCGGCCGCATTGTCTACGGCAGCGCCGGCGGCCGGGACATGGCCTCCCTGCGGGCCTCCCTCCAGCGCCTGCCGGAGTTGAAGGCCCGGCTGGCCCCCTTCTCCGCCGGACGGCTGGGGGAACTGGGGGAGCAGCTGGACGAACTGGGGGACGTGTGCGGCCTCCTGTGCCGGGCCATTGTGGACGAGCCGCCCTTCTCCGTGCGGGAGGGGGGCTTCATCCGCCCGGGCTACGACAGCGAGGTGGACCGGCTCCACGACATCCTCTCCGGGGGCAAGGGGGTCATCGCCCAGGTGGAGGCCCGGGAGCGGGAAAAAACCGGCATCAAGAGCCTGAAGGTGGGCTACAACAAGGTCTTCGGCTACTATATTGAGGTGAGCAAGTCCTACTACGACCAGGTCCCCGGCGACTACATCCGCAAGCAGACCTTGGCGGGCTGTGAGCGCTACATCACCCAGGAGCTGAAGGATCTGGAGCACACCATCCTGACCGCCTCGGACCGGGTGGTGGCCCTGGAGTACGACCTCTTCACCCGGCTGCGGGAGACGGTGGGGGCCCAGATGGGCCGCATCCAGGCCACCGCCGCCGCCATCGCCGAACTGGACGCCCTGGGCTCCCTGGCCGCGGCGGCGGTGCAGTACAACTACTGCCGTCCCACCGTGGACGACAGCGGCGTTATCGAAATCCACGATGGCCGCCACCCGGTGGTGGAGCGGGTGCTGAAGGACAGCCTCTTCGTCCCCAACGACACCTACATGGGCCAGGAGGCCAACCGGGTGGCCATTATTACCGGCCCCAACATGGCCGGCAAATCCACCTATATGCGCCAGGTGGCCCTCATCTCCCTCATGGCCCAGGTGGGCTCCTTTGTCCCCGCCCGCTCCGCCCGGCTGGGGGTGGTGGACCGGATCTTTACCCGTATCGGCGCCAGCGACGATCTGGCGGCGGGCCAGTCCACCTTTATGGTGGAGATGACGGAGGTAGCGGACATTTTAAAGCACGCCACCTCCAGCAGCCTGCTGATCCTGGACGAGATCGGCCGGGGCACCAGCACCTTTGACGGCATGAGCATCGCCCGGGCGGTGCTGGAGTACTGCGCCGACCGGAAGAAGCTGGGCTGCAAGACCCTCTTCGCCACCCACTACCATGAACTGACGGAACTGGAGGACACCCTGACGGGGGTGAAGAACTACAGCATCGCCATCCGAAGCCGGGGGGATGAGTTGATCTTCCTGCGCAAGATCATCCCCGGCGGCGCGGACCGCAGCTACGGCATCGAGGTGGCCAAGCTGGCGGGGCTGCCGGACACGGTGGTAAAAAAGGCGCGGGCCATTCTCAAGGAACTGGAGAGCGCCGCGGGCCGCGCCCCCCGGCTGCTGGCCGCCCCTCCGTCCGACCAGGTGTCCATGGAGGCCCTGGGGGAGGCGGAGGTCATCGACCGGCTCCGCCGCACCCAGCCGGACACCCTCACCCCCATCGAGGCCATGGGCCTGCTCTATGAACTGAAACAGAAGCTGCAGTAGCGTGAAAGGAGCGTGATGGCACCATGGCAAAAAAGGGCCGTTCCGGCTACATGACCACTCTGGAGCAGGTGCTGGGGGGCGTGTTTTTCGCCCTGTACCTGCTGGTGCTCCCCTTCGCCACGGACCCCCTGTTCCGGGGTCTGGAGCGGCTTTTGGGCTACGGGCTCTCGGAGCACATCCGCAGCATGATCTACTACTATCTGCTCTTCGCCCTGACGGTGGTGATCTTCTGGAACTACCTGGGCCGCACCACCAGCTACTTTTTTACCTCCCTGTGGACCACCCTGGGGAACCTGGGGCTGGGGCTGGTGGCCTTCTACGGCCTCAATGAGTTGACCTACCGGCTGCTGGGGCTGCTGCTGGACGGGCGGACCAACCTCAATGACGTGACCATCTCCGCCCAGCTGGGGGACGCCCCCCGGAGCACCGTGCTCATTGTGGTGTTTCTGGCGCCCTTCGTGGAGGAGGTGCTGTTTCGGGGGTACCTCTTTGGGAACCTCCGCCAGCACAGCCGCTGGGCGGCCTACGCCGTCAGCTGCCTGCTCTTTGCCTTTCTCCACGTATGGCAGTTCGCCGTGGTGGAGCGGAGCCTCAGCTATTTCCTGCTGATGCTCCAGTATCTGGTGCCGGGCCTGGTGCTGGCCTGGACCTATGAGCGCAGCGGGACCCTGTGGGGCAGCGTGCTGCTCCACGGGGTGGTGAACGCGCTGTCCGTATGGCGGATGCTGTAAGGCGGCGGGGAAAAGGAAACCCAGAAAACGCTTTTTGCCGCGGCGCGGCACAGAAAGGAGGCCCCATGCCTCACATCCAACAACTCCCCCCCCACGTGGCCGACCTCATTGCCGCCGGCGAGGTGGTGGAGCGTCCCGCCAGCGTGGTGAAGGAACTGGTGGAGAACGCCATTGACGCCGGGGCCTCAACCCTGGTGGTGGAGATCCAGAACGGCGGCATGGCCTCCATCCGCGTCACCGACAACGGCTGCGGCATCGCCCCCGGCGAACTGCCCACCGCCTTCCTCCGCCACGCCACCAGCAAGCTGCGCACCGCCCAGGATCTGGCGGCCATTGGCACTCTTGGCTTCCGGGGCGAGGCCCTGGCGGCCATCTCCGCCGTCAGCCGCCTGGATATCTTTTCCCGGCAGAAGGAGACGCCGCTGGGCTCCTCCCTCCATCTGGAGGGCGGCGTCCCCGGCCCGGTGGAGCCCGCCGGCTGCCCGGAGGGCACCACCATCGTAGTGCGGGAACTGTTCTACAACACCCCCGCCCGGCTGAAATTTATGAAATCCGACGCCGCCGAGGCCTCCGCCGTGGGCGCCATGGTCCAGCAGATCGCCCTGAGCCACCCGGAGGTGTCCATCCAGTACGTCCGGGACAACAGGGAGGAGCTCCACACCCCCGGCGACGGGAAGCTGCTCTCCGCCATCTACGCCGCCCGGGGCCGGGACTTTGCCAAGAGCCTGGTGCCGGTGGACGGCGGCGGCGAGGGCATCCGGGTCCGGGGCTTTGTCACCGACCCCCTGGCGGGCCGGGGCAGCCGGGCCATGCAGACCTTCTTCTGCTGCGGGCGGATGATCAAATCCGCCCTCCTCACCGCCGCCCTGGAGGAGGCTTACGCCAACCGGCAGATGAAGGGAAAATTTCCCGGCTGCGTGCTCCATATCGACCTGCCCCTCAGCCAGGTGGACGTGAACGTCCACCCCGCCAAGACGGTGGTAAAATTTGTCAGTGAGCGGGCGGTGTTTTCCGCCGTCCACCACGGGGTGAAGGACGCCCTGGACGGCAAGGCCGTCCCCGCCCCTGTCCCCGTCCAGCCCCTGGCCGGCACGGTGAACCCCCGGGGAGACTTCTACCAGGCCCTGGACGCCAGGGCCTTCCGGGAGAGCCGGCAGGAGCCGGCCCCCGCCGCCCCGCCGCCCCTTTTCAGCGGGTCTGAACTGGGAGGCCGGGTGGTGCTGCGGGACGCCGTTTCGCCCCGCCCCTTCCGCTCAGACGGCGGCGGTGCCCCTGCAGAGCCGCCGCTTCCCTTCCCCCAGGAGCCTGCGGCGCCCCCCGCCGCCGCTCAGGCGCCCCGGGCCTTTTCGCCGCCTGCCGGAGCGGCGGCGGAGCAACCGGTGGAACAGCCGGCGGAGCAGCTGCCCATCGCCCCGGTACAGGCCGTCCCCTGGCGCCTGGTGGGGGAGGTGCTGCACACCTATATTGTGGCCGAGGACGGGGAGGACGTGTATCTCATTGACAAGCACGCCGCCCACGAGCGGATCAATTTTGACCGGATGAAGGCCAGCCAGGAGCCGGTGATGCGCCAGCAGCTGCTGTCCTCCATGGCGGTGGAGCTGCCCCAGGAGCAGTACGCCGCGCTGCTGGAGCACCTGCCGCTGCTGGAGGAGTTTGGCTTTGAGGCAGAGGACTTCGGCAAGGGCTGCCTGATGGTGCGGGCAATCCCCTCGGACATCGACACGGGCCTTGTGGGGGAGACGCTGGAGATGCTGGCGGAGCAGCTGCTCACCTGCGGCAGCGCGGACCCCTCCGCCGCCCGGGACGCCATGCTCCACACCATGGCCTGCAAGGCCGCCATTAAGGGCGGCTGGCGCAGCGACAGCGCCGAGTTGCAGGCGCTGCTCCACAAGGTGCAGACCGGGGAGGTCCAGTTCTGTCCCCATGGCCGGCCAGTGAAGGTAAAACTCAGCAGGCACGACCTGGAAAAGATGTTCAAGCGGGCATAAGGCGGACCGACGGTTCGCATGTGCATGATGGTTTCTGCCGCCAGCGGCGGCGGATGGGAAAGGAGGCCCTCTGTGCCACAGCCTAGAATTCTCTGCGTGGTGGGCCCCACCGCCTGCGGAAAAACCAAAATGGGGGTGCTGCTCGCCCAGCGCTACCACGGCGAGGTGGTCAGCGTGGACTCCATGCAGATCTACCGGGGCATGTCCATCGGCACCGCCGCCCCCAGGCCGGAGGAGATGGGGGGGATCCCCCACCACATGGTGGCCGTGGCGGACCCGGGGGAGAACTGGTCCGTAGCCCGGTTCGTCCAGGCGGCGGACGCCTGTATTCAGGACATCCTGGCCCGGGGTGCTCTGCCGGTGCTGGTGGGGGGCACGGGGCTGTATCTGGACGCCATCGTGGCAGGACGGACCTTCGCCCCCGGCCAGTCCGGCGGCGCGGTGCGCCGGCAGCTGGAGGAGGAGCTTGCCCGGGAGGGGATCGCCCCCATGCTGGAGCAGCTGCGCCAGGTGGACCCGGAGAGCGGGGCGCGGCTGCACCCCGCAGATGAAAAGCGGATCCTCCGGGCCCTGGAGGTCTACCGGGAGACGGGAAAGCCCATCTCCCAGCACAACCGGGAGAGCCGGCAGCGCCCCGGCCGGTACGCCCCTCTCTACATCGGCCTGGCCTTTCAGAACCGGCCGGACATGTGGGCGGTGATCGACCGGCGGGTGGAGGAGATGCTGCGGCAGGGGCTGGTGGAGGAGACCCGCCGGCTTCTGGATCAGGGCCTCTCCCCCGACGCCACGGCCCTCCAGGCCATCGGCTACAAGGAGCTGATCCCGGCGCTGGCGGGGGAGAGTTCCCTGGAGGAGGCGGCGGAACTGATCAAGCTGCGCTCCCGGCAGTACGCCAAGCGGCAGCTGACCTGGCTGCGGCGCAACGGGGACATCCGCTGGATCCTGTGGGAAAAAGAGCGGGATTTTGCCGCCGCTCTCCAAATTGCGACAGAAATCCTATCCGCCCAGGGGCTACAATAACCCCGGGGCGGACAGGCCTACATATCACATGTCGTCTGCCCCTATTCTACAATAAAGAGAGGCAAACGACATGACAAAGGTACCGAATTTACAGGACGCGTTCCTGGCCGCCGCCCGGAGAGCCGAGACGCCGGTGACAGTTTTCCTGGTCAACGGCTTTCAGATGCGGGGCGCCATCACGGGCTTTGACGCCTTTACCGTGGTGCTGACCGCCGAGGGAAAGCAAAATCTGATCTACAAGCACGCCATTTCCACAGTGAGCCCGGCCCGGACGGTGGATCTATCCGCCTGGGAGGAGACGCTCTAGGGGGAGGGCGGACGCAAGGAGGCCCCCCATGAAAAACGGATCCCTGGCCACCAAGCTGATGCTGGCCGCCATTTTGCTGGCGGTGCTGCTCTACTTCGGCATCAACCTGGCCGCCTATTTTACAAACCCCTTTACCACCACCGTGGCCTATGGCTACACCAGCGAGAACGCGGTGACGGTCTCCGGCTACGTGGTGCGGGAGGAGCAGGTGCTGCCCGGCGAGGCCGGGGAACTGGCCTATTTCTTCCGGAGAGAGGGGGAGCGGGTAAGCGCCGGCGGCACCGTGGCCCTGCTCTATTCCTCCACCCAGTCCCTGTCGGACGCCAATACCCTGCGCAGCCTTACAGAGCAGCTGGAACAGCTGCTCCACGTGCGCAGCCTGGTGGCCGGCACCCAGGCGGGCCTGCGGCTGGATGAGGAGGTGACATCCTCCCTGATCGGCTTTCGCAGCGCCCTGGCCGCCGGCAGCCCCTCTGCCGTCGGGGAGTCCGGGGACGCCCTCCGCTCCGCCGTGCTCAAATTCAGCTACGCCTACACGGGCACCGCGGAACTGGACGCCTCCATCGCCTCCCTCCAGGATCGGATCAGCCAGCTTTCCGCCGCCGCCGACGCCCACACCACCTATATCACAACCCCCCGCTCGGGCCTCTTCTCCAGCCTGGTGGACGGCTATGAGACGGTGCTGCTCCCCCAGAGCCTGGAGGAACTGACCCCCTCCGCCCTGCGGGCTGTCGCCCCGGCGGCGGGCGCCGGAGGCGTGGGGAAAATGATCTACGGCGCCAGCTGGTCCTTTGTCACCACCATGGAGACCGGGGATCTGAAAAAGCTGGCGGAGGGGGACCAGGTGACGCTCCGCTTCCAAAAGGGGTTGGACCGGGATCTGCGCATGACCGTGTCCCACATCGGCCAGGAGGAGGCGGGGGAGCGGGTGGTGGTATTCACCTGCGACCGGTACCTGAACCTGACCACCCTGCTGCGCCATCAGAACGCCCAGGTGATTTTCGACAGCTACACCGGCATCCGGGTGCCTCGCAGCGCGGTGCGCCTGGTGGCCCAGCCGGTGACGGAGGATGGGGAGCCGGTGCTGGACTCCGGCGGCCAGCCCAAAACAGAAAATGTGACGGGGGTCTACACCGTGTGGGGCACCACCGCCCGCTTTAAGCCGGTGACGGTGCTGTGGCAGGAGGAGGACTATCTCCTGGTGCTGCCGGCGGAGGGGGCGGACGCCGGACGGCGCCTGCGCACTGGGGACAAAGTCGTTACCGCCGCCGCCGAACTCTACGATGGGAAGGTGATCGCGTGACGGGTATTGGAGAAAACATCGCCGCCATCCGCGCCAGGATGGAACGGGCCGCCAGGGCCGCCGGCCGGGGGCCGGGGGAGGTGCTGCTGGTGGGCGCCAGCAAAATGAACGACACCGCCGCCTGCCGGGCCGCCATCCAGGCCGGCATAGACGCCCTGGGGGAGAACCGGGTCCAGGAGCTGCTGGAAAAGTGGGAGCAGGGAGCCTACCAGGGCGCCCCGGTCCACTTCATCGGCCACCTCCAGCGCAACAAGGTGCGCCAGGTCGTGGGCCGGGTGGATTTGATCCACTCCGTCAGTTCCCTGGAACTGCTGGCGGAGATCCACCGGCAGGCGGAGAAGCAGGGACTGGTCCAGGATGTGCTGCTGGAGGTGAATATCGGCGGCGAGGAGAGCAAAAGCGGCTTTTCCCCCCACGAGTTGTACACCGCGGCGGAGCGGGCCCGGGATTTTTCCCACATCCGGGTCCGGGGGCTGATGACAATCCCCCCGCCGGAGCGGGTCCCCCACGGAAATCTGCCCTATTTTCGGGAAGTTTCCCGTCTTTATGTTGACATAAGCCGGAATTTGTACGATAATAATTTTACATATCTGTCGATGGGGATGAGCGGCGATTTCGAGGACGCCATCGCCGCCGGGGCCACCATGATCCGGGTGGGCTCAGCGATCTTCGGCGCGCGGCAGTACCATTGATATAGGAGGTTTTCCCGTATGAGCTTGCTTGATGATTTCAAGAGAGTGTTCCGCCCCATGAACGATGAGGATGACGACTACGACGTGGACTTTTCCGAGCAGGAATCCCCCTTTGTGGAGGACCGGCCCCGCTCGGAGCGCCCCTCCGTGGACAGCCGCCGGGGCAAAGTGGTGAACATCCACGCCACCACCCAGCTGAAGGTGGTGCTGGTGAAGCCCGAGCGCTTTGAAAGCGCCAGCGAGATCGCGGACCACCTGAAGGAGAAGCGCACCGTGGTCATCAATCTGGAATCCACCCATAAGGACATTGCCCGCCGCCTGGTGGACTTCCTGTCCGGCGTGGCCTACGCCGGGGAGGGGAAAATCAAGAAGGTGGCGGCCAACACCTACCTGATTACCCCCTACTCCGTGGATATCCAGGGGGATCTGATCGACGAATTGGAGAACAACGGCCTGTATTTCTGAACCATAGAGAATAGGGAGGTACCCGCAAGATGATGACCCCGCAGGAAGTAGCGAATTGTACCTTTACCAAGGCCGTGATGGGTGGTTACCACATGGCGGCGGTGGACGATTTTTTGGACAAGGTGACGGAAGACTACACCGCCCTCTTTAAGGAAAACGCCACGCTGAAGGCCAAGATGAAGGTTCTGGTAGAAAAGATGGAGGAGTACCGGGAGGTGGAGGACGCCATGCGCTCCACCCTGCTCACCGCCCAGAAGATGGCCAACAGCATGGTGGCGGAGGCGGAGGAAAAGCGGGACGCCCTGATCGCGGACGCCGCCGGCGCCGCCAAGGCCCGCATGGCGGAACTGCAGCAGCAGATCGACCAGCAGGAGCAGCGCCTGGCCCAGGTGCGCCGGGATGTGGACGGTCAGATCCAGGCGGAGCAGCAGCGCCTGGCCCTGGCCCAGGCGGAACTGCGGGACTTTATCCGCACCGTGGAAAATGTGTGCAACGGCCAGCTGGCCCTGCTGGAGCGCCTGCCCCAGCTGCCGGTGGTGCAGGAGGCCCCGCCGGAGGAGGACGTTCAGCCCGCCCCGGCGGAGGAGGACGCCCCCGCCCCGGAGACGGACACCGCCCTGGAGCAGGGAATTCAGGACGCCCTGGCCGCTTTCGCCCAGGAGAAGGGGGCGCCCGCCCAGGGGCAGCCCCCGGAGCAGGAGGACCCCTTTGACCAGCCGGCGCCCGCGGCAGAGGAGGATCTGGGGGCTACCCGCGTTCTGAATCTGGATGAACTGCAGTTTGGCCGCAACTATAAACCGTAATGATCTGCAAGAGGCGGTTTTGGCCGCCTCTTGCCCTGTTTTGGGGGCAGCAGGCCCCAGAAGCCCCCTCCACGAAAAGAAAAAAACAAATTTCCCCCGCCCCGGAGCGGCGGCGGGACAGAGAAGGAGGCCCCATGGACGGACCCACCATCGTCGCCCTGCTCTACGATTTTGACAAGACCCTCTGTACCCAGGACATGCAGAACTACGCCTTTATCCCCAGCCTGGGCATGGCCCCGGAGGACTTTTGGCGGGAGGCCAACACCTTTGGCTGGCAGCAGCACATGGACGGCATCCTGGCCTATATGTACACCATGATCCGCAAGTGCCGGGAACTGGGAGTTCCCCTGACCAAGGAGAGCCTCACCCGCTGCGGCGGCAGCATCTCCTTTTTTCCCGGCGTCATGGACTGGTTCCGGCGCATCGACCACTACGGGAGCCTCCTGGGGGTGCAGGTGGAGCACTACGTCATCTCCTCCGGCCTGCGGGAGATCATCGACGGCAGCGCCATCGCCGGGGCCTTCAAGGAGATCTACGCCAGTGAATTTTACTACGACGAGAGCGGCCGGCCTGTCTGGCCCAAGCTTGCGGTAAATTTCACCGCCAAAACCCAATTTGTCTACCGCATCAACAAGGGGGTACTGGACGTGTCCGACGACAAAACCCTCAACGCCTCCATGCCCGACGACAGCAAGCGGGTGCCCTTTGTAAACATGATCTACATAGGCGACGGCCTCAGCGACGTGCCGTGCATGAAGATGATGCGGGCCTACGGCGGCCAAGCCATCGCCGTGTACCAGGACAGCAACCGCGCCGGCGTGGAGCAGCTGCTGCGCCAGAGACGGGTGGATTTTATTTTCCCCGCCGACTACCGGGAGGGGACGGACCTGGAGGCCACCGTGAAAAACATCATCCGAAAAATGGCTGTCAGCCATCAGCTCAGCGAGGAAAATGCCCACCAGCTGCACCAGATCAAGCAGCGGCGCTAATACTGATTTCAAATAAAATGCTTTTATTTGAAATCCCGCGCGCTATGCGCGCTGGCGTCGCGCGTGCCGTGCGCCGCGCGTGCCGTGCGCCGCGCCGTCTCATAAAAACCTGACGCGCTTCGCGCTATAAAAAGCTTTTTAAGCTTTTTATCAGGTTTTAGTATAAGAAGCAGACGGGACGGGGGAATTCTCCCCCGTCCCGGCCCTTTTCCAAACGGTCATCCCGCCTCCGCCAGCCAGCTGTCCCCGGTGGCGTAGTCAATGGACACCCCCGGCTGGGCGTTGTAGACAAATACGTTGAAGCAGACCCCCTGGCCGCCGTCCTCCACGCTGAGGGCCTCCATCTGCACCCCCTGGGCCACCAGGTTCAGCCCCTGAAACACCGGCGTCACCCGGTAGAGCACATGGTTGCCCGTCTCCCGCACATACTCCGCCACCAGGTTTTCAAAGGGGAGCATCCCCTCCACGTTCATATACCGGGTGCCGGTAATCAAATTCTGCTCATTGGCGTTCTCACCGGCCAGCTGATAGCCAATCAGGTGGCAGCGGTTGTAGAGATACTTCCCGTCCACAATATCGTACTTCACCGTATGCCAGCCGGAGGGCTTCACCATGCCGATCTCCCCCCGCTCCTCCGTGGGCATCAGTTCCGGGCAGATGTTGGCCCAGGCCCCGCCGCAGCGGCCCAGGGCATCCAGGGGGCTGTAGTACTCAAAGGCGGCGGTGGTCATCTCCTCCTGGGAAAAGCCCGGCTGGTTGTCCTCCAGCAGCACATAGGGCTGGCCGGAAAAGGGGGGCAGTTCATCCAGGGAGAAGGACAGCCGCGCCTGCCCCATCACCAGCTGATAGCCGGCCAGCGCCAGCACCGCCAGCGCCAGCACCGCCGAAATCAACCGGGGCCGCCGGCCGCCTCCCTTTTTCCGTTTCCTGGGCGTCATGGTATCCATCCTCCTCAAGCATAACAGGTCTCCCCGCCAGACAGGGCCGGACGAAGCTGCGTTGCGGCTATTGTACCACAAAAGGCGCCGGGAAAAAAGGGGCGATTTTGCGGCATTCCGTCCTGCGCCTTGCAGGCGCAGTTTCGATCAAACGGCTTTCCCTACGTATTGTTTTTCTGCTCTTCGCGATCTTGCTGTCTGCCATCAGCGCACGGCAGCACCTTTCACTATTGCGATCTTGGAGGGCGGGCCCTTGTTTTTCCCCCGGCCTTCTAGTATAATCATACCATTGTTGTCCTATTTTTGAAAGAGACAGGATGTGTTTTTATGCAGGATACCCTTACCTATCAGGAGGAGATGCGGGACGCGAAGGAGCGGCAGAAGCGGGCTCTTTTTACCAACACGGCCATAATTCTCATTCTGTTTTTGATCCCCGCTCTGACCATGTTCCGGGGAGCGGACGCCTCCGCCTTTCAGTGGGAGGACGACCATCTCCAGATCAGCTGTCCCGACGGGTCCTCCTATACCGTGGCCTACGCCGACATCTCGGAGATGCGTCTGGAGGAGGCGCTGGATTTCGGTGAATGTGTCCAGGGCGGCACGGAGAAAAGGTTCCGCTATGGCCTCTGGCGCAGCAATGAGCTGGGGGAGTATGTGGCCTGTGCCCGGGAGGATTTTGACCAGTGCATTGTCCTGGTGGCGGGGGAGACCACCTATGTGATCAGCTATGAGTCGAAGGACACCACGGCGGAACTGTTCCGTTCCTTTGGCGAACTGCTGGTGAAGGAGGGCTACTCCTTTTCCGCGGTGGGGGGCCAGGCGTAAACGCAGATGCCCGCTCCGGTTATTCCGGAGCGGGCATCTCAGCTTGTCAAAAAAGCCTCGCAGAGTTCGCGTCCGCAGACACGAAAGAAATGGAATCGGTTTTTCCCGGCGGCGTGCACGTCGGAGAAAAACACTTCTCGGGAAGCGAGCGTCGAATTGACCGCCGCTGGCGGTCAACCGAGGCGCAGAGCGCAGCGCAGCCTTCTCAAAAAAGAGGCAAAGCCTCTTTTTTGATAGTCTCAGATGCCCGCTCCGGTTATTCCGGAGCGGGCATCTTTCTATATATGGCAGGCGATCATTCCCGCCTCTGTCACCAGGCAGCCCATAGGCACATCGTGCTCGTCCGTAGGGATGTTCTCCGTCACCAGGCGGCCACGGCACAGCAGCATGGTCACACACCGGGTCCGGGGCAGATAGCGGTCATAATACCCCCCGCCGTAGCCCAGGCGCTGTCCCGCGGCATTGCCGGTGGCACAGGGCACAATGGCCAGGTCAAAATCCTCCGGCTCCACCAGGGGGCACTCCAGCTTGGGGGCCAGGATGCCGTACCTGCCGCTGACCAGATCCCCCAGGCCCTGCAGCTGCCGGGCCTCCATGACGCCCCGGCCGGTGCACAAAGGCACCGCCAGGACCTTGCCGTCCTGCAGGGCGGCCCGTAGGAGAGGGGTGGTGTCGATCTCCCGGTCCGTCCCCACATAGCAGAAAACGGTCCGGGCGCGCTGATAGGCCCGGGACTGGATGACCCAGCGGCAGATTTCCGCATCCGCCTGGCGGCAGTAGTCCGGAGGCAGCGCCTCCACCTGCCGGGCAATTTGCTCCCGCAGTTCCGCTTTTGTCACCCCAACGCCCCCTCTCTTATTTCTTTGCCGGCGCCTTGGCCGCCTGCCGCTCCGCCTTGGTCCTGCAGAACGTCTCCAGCTGCGGCACCAGGATGATCGCGATCAGCAGGGCGGTAAAGCCGCCGTTATACAGGCAGAAGCCGCCGTGGAGGGCGGGAACCGATGTGACCAGGACATAATGGGCCCCGCCGGCAATCACCCCCGCCCACCAGCCGTAGGCCCCGGCAATGGGAGCCAGGCCGCTGGCGAAGCACAGGCCCACCATAATGGCCTGGGCGTTAATGGGATTCACCCCCAGCAGGGAGGCCAGCAGGTAGCCCACCATAATGGGCCACACATTGCCGGGATGGCTCCCCGCCGCCCCAAAGCACACCATGCAGAACACAATGCCCAGGGTCACACCGTTGAAGGAGCCGCCAATGGCGGTATAGTAGGCCAAGATAAAGAGGCCGTACACCCCTACGTTCAAAATGGCCAGGCCCGGGCCGTACTTGGCGGTAAAGTCCACCTTGTGCCCTGTATCCCGCAGCAACTCCCAATACCCCTTCCAGGAGCGGCCATTGAGCAGAAAGCCCGCCAGAACGCACAGGGCGAAAAACGCCCCGCAGAAGCCCAGCACCACTCCCGGGCGGCTCTCCCCCAGGCTGGCCTCGATGGCGGGCACCGCCTTTCCGGCGGTCTTATACAGGAGGGCCACCAGGAAAAAGCCCAGGATGCCCCCGGGCAGGGCGGCGGAGTACAGATCGTAGCCCTTGTGGACGCTGGGGGAGTGGGCCGCAATGGCGGGGGTCAAAAAGCCCACCAGGATGCCCACCGCCAACGCCAGCAGGGCGCTGCCCAGGGTGATACCGTGGATCTCCCCGTCATTGGGGTAGCGCAGCAGCAGTTCGCTGACCAGGGGACAGAGGGCCGTGGAAAACATGGCCAGATCCACATACTTGGAGAGACTCTCCCGCTTGGCCAGAGCATGGAGCATCACTCCCAGGAAGAAGGGCCAGATATTCAGAAAATTGATACCCCAGGCGGAGAAGCCCACTGTCAGGAAAAAGGCGGCCACTGTGCTGCCCTTGACCACCACGCCGGGCAGCAAATACATCAGCGCCACATACACGGTTCCCACCAGGGCCATGTTGAAAAAGGTGCCGGAGACGCTGCCAAGGAGAAAATAGTCCTTGGTCAGCTGGGCGGGGGAGAGCATGATGCGGGCAAATCCGGTGAACAACTCCTCCCGGTCCGGCGACAGCACCGCCATCAGGTAGAGGGCCAGAGTGGCCGCCGTGAGAAAGAGGCGGAGCACATGGCCCGGGTTGTCCTTGACGCTTTTCGTCATCCGTCGCGCCCCCAATCAGTCCAGCGTGCGCTGGGCGGCCTCCACCACGTGGCCGATCAGCACACTGGTGGTAACAGCGCCTACGCCGCCGGGAACCGGGGTAATGGCCTCCACGATGGGCTCCACCTCGTCAAATACGGCGTCGCCGGCAATCGCGCCCTTGCCGCCCCGGGCGTTGACCTTGTTCTCGTCCCAGTTGATGGACACATCCACCACGATCTGGCCGGGGCGGACATACTCCTTGGTGAGGCTGCCCAGTACACCGGCGGCGGAAACCAAAATGTCCGCCTCACGGGTTACGGAGGGCACGTCCTTTGTACGGGTATGGCAGACCGTCACCGTGGCGTTCTTGCCCATGAGCATCATGGCCGCGGGCTTGCCCACCACCAGGCTGCGGCCGATGACCACGGCCTTCTTGCCGGTGCAGTCGATGCCGTAGTGGTCCAGAATCTCCATGCAGGCGGCGGGGGTGCAGGGGGCGAAGCCCAGCTTCTTCCCCATGAACACGCCGGCGTTGGAGCCGTCGGTCATGCCGTCCACATCCTTGCGGGGGTCCAGGCGGTTGCAGATCTCGTCCTGGTCCGCCTTCAGGTGCTTCGGCAGGGGGCGGAAGAGAAGGACGCCGTGGATCTTGTCGTTTGCGTTGATATCGTCGATGACCTGCAGCAGCGCCTCCCTGGTCACATCCTCGGGCAGCACGAACTTCTCTACCGCCACCCCCAGGGTCTCGGCCCGCTTGGTGGCGCCCTTCTCATAGCTGAGGTCGTCGGGCCGCTCGCCGCAGCGGACGATGGCCAGGGTGGGGTTCACGCCCCTTGCCTTGCAGGCCTCGCACTGGGCGATAATCCGGGCGTTCAGCTTCTCATTTACTTCCTTGGCTAACAGCAGCTTTGCCATGGTTTGTATTCCTCTCTATCGTTTAATACTGATTTCAAATAAAATGCTTTATTTGAAATCCGCATGCTTCGCATGCTGGTGGCGCACGTGCCGTGCGCCACCACGTCTCATAAAAACCTGACGCGCTTCGCGCTATAAAAAGCTTTTTAAGCCTTTATCAGGTTTTAATACAAATTGTTGCGCGCCGTCTAGGCGCTGAGACGGATTACCGGAAAAAGCCGGCCTTCACGCTCTCAAATACGCCGTCGGCCATGGCGCAGTAGGTGTCCAGCATGGCCAGGCACTTCGCGTTCATCTCCTCCGCCAGCGCCCGGTTCCTCAGGGTCTTGGTGTTGATGAACACATTCAGGCTGGCGGCCTGAAGGGCGGCCTTCACGCACACAGCGCCGCAGCCCGCGTCGCTGACCGCCAGACGGCTGCCCTTCTCGGCAAAGACGGCGATGGCCTGGATGGCCTCGCAGCAGAGTTCCATGATGCGTACCGGCACCTGGCAGGCCACCACCGTGGCCTCCTCCAGCACCTGGTCCCGGGTGGGGTCGTCCTTGGGGATGCCGTAGGCCCTTGCCAGGGGCTCAAAGCCCTTGGCGTCGGCGGCGATCTGATCCAGCAGGTCCTTCTGCAGCTGGTCACACTTGGCCTTCAGGGCCACGATCTCCGCCTCCACATTGGCGTACTTCTTCTTGCCCACGGTGAGGGAGCCCACCATGTTGCCCAGAGCGGTGCCGATGGCGGCCACCAGGGCGGAAGCCCCGCCGCCGCCGGGGACCGGGGCGTTGGAGGCCAAAACGGTTACAAATTCCGTGCAGGATGCCTGTGCGAAATCCATTGACATATTCTCCTTGTCTTTATTTGGTATATTTCCCCTGGGGAAAGGGAGGGGACGTCCCGGCGCGCTCCCCCTTCATTCCGTTGGGAAACCAGGAAAAGGTCCGGCGGCGGAATCGCCGCCGGACCTTTGCGCCGGTATGTATTCGCTCTCTATTAGAACAAGCCGGACACCTTGCCGGTATCCGTATCCACATCGATGCGGCGATAGGCCGGATCGGAACTGGTGCCGGGCATCATGGAGATGGTACCGGCCATGGGGCAGAGGAACTTGGCCCCGCCGTACTCCAGGATGTCGCGGATGGGCAGACGCCAGCCCTTGGGCACGCCCTTCCAGGAGGGCTCGTGGCTCAGGGACAGGTGGGTCTTCACCATCATGGTGCAGTAGTCGGCGTACTTGGGATCGGCCTCAAAGCGCTTGGCCTTCTCCAGAGCCAGGGGCGCCCAATCCACGCCGTCGGCGCCGTAGACCTCCTTGGCGATCTTCTCCACCCGCTGACGCAGGGGCATCTCCAGGGGATAGAGGAACTTGATTTCGTTCTTCTCCTCGCAGGCGTCAATCACGGCCTCGGCCAACTCAATGGCGCCCTCGCCGCCGTAGCGCCAGTGGTTGCTCAGGGCGCAGCGGACGCCCTTCTCGGCGCACAGCTTGCGGATGAGCGCGATCTCAGCGTCGGTGTCGGTGTAGAACTGGTTGATGCAGACCACGGGGACGATGCCGGACTTCTTGATGGTCTCCACGTGGTGGAACAGGTTCTCGCAGCCCTTCTCCAGCAGCTCCAGGTTCTCCTCGGTGTACTCGGCGGGCAGGGGACGGCCGGCCACCACGGCGGGGCCGCCGCCGTGCATCTTCAGAGCGCGGATGGTGGCTACCAGTACGGAGACATTGGGGGTCAGGCCGGAGAGGCGGGACTTCACATTCCAGAATTTCTCAAAGCCGATGTCGGCGGCGAAGCCGGACTCGGTCACATGGTAATCAAAGAGCTTCAGGGCCAGGCGGTCGCCGATGACGGAGGACTGACCGATGGCGATGTTGGCAAAGGGACCGGCGTGGACCAGCACAGGCTGGTGCTCCACGGAATAGCACATGGTGGGGTTGATGCAGTTGCGCATCCAGGCGGTCATGGCGCCGGCAACCTCCAAATCCTCGGTGGTGACAGGCTCGCCGCTGCGGCTGTAGGCCACCACGATCTTGCCGATGCGCTCACGGAGATCCTTCAGGTCCCGGGCCACGGACAGAATGGCCATCAGTTCGGAGCCCACGGCGATGCCGAACTTGGACTCCATCAGGTAGCCGTCCTTGGGGCCGCCGATGCCCATAACGATGTTGCGCAGGCCCTGGGCGCAGAAGTCCAGCACCCAGCCCATCTCGACCCGCTTCGGGTCAATATCCAGCCGCTTCAGGCCCCGCTTTGCCAGCTGCTCATCGTTGTAGTTGCGCTCATGCTGCATCCGGGCGTTCAGCGCCACCATGGCCAGGTTGTGGGCGTTCATGATGTCGTTGATGTCGCCGGTGAGGCCCAGGGAGAACTCGGTCATGGGCATCAGCAGGGCGTTGCCGCCGCCGGCCGCGGTACCCTTCACGTTCATGGTGGGGCCGCCGGAGGGCTGACGCAGGCAGCCGCCAACGTTCTTGCCCAGCTTGCCCAGGCCCTCAATCAGGCCCAGAGAGGTGGTGGACTTGCCCTCGCCCAGAGGGGTGGGGGTGATGGCGGTGACTTCGATGAATTTGCCGTCGGGCTTATCCTTCAGGCGGTTCATGATCTTAATGAAATCCAGCTTGGGTGTTTTGCCGTAGGGAATGATTTCCTCGGGGAGCAGGCCCAGCTTTTCCCGGAAATACTCCACAGAGGGCAGGGTGCGCTCCGCTTCCTCAGCGATCTGCCAGTCCTTGTAGACGGTGGGGTCCAGTGTTACCCGGCCGTTCTCGTCCACATACTTGCCGTCCTTAAAGTCGATTGCCATGAGGGTTCCTCCTTCGTTCCCGGGATCTTTCACTACCCCCGGGAGTCAAAAAATATTTTGGCACTGCGCTTCAAACGTCCACGATACCAGCGCCAATCAAAAACCCGGCGGGGCCGGCCTTTTACGGCAGGAAAAAGGGCCAAGCCACGCCCGCAGTTTTCGTTAATATTGTAACAAAGCTGTTGCCAATTGACAAGTGACAAGGTTGACAATTTTTTCACAATTACTTGTGCATATTCACCATTATGCACAAGGCTCCTGGCGCCGTGTGCACCGCCTTACTCCCGGTCGAAGCAGGCGCGCACCTCCCCGCTCATGTAGAGGGAGCCCAGGGCACAGGCCACGCCGCCCTTTCCCTCGGCCCGGATGGCCCGCTCCACGCCCTCCTGCACGCTGGCGCAGGCCGTGGCCTTCACGCCCAGGGCGGCAATACGCCGGGCCAACTCCTGGGGGTCCATGGCCCTGGGATTGTCAGGCCGGACCGTGAAAAACTGTTCCGCCAGAGGCACAATAAGGCCCAGGATATGCTCCACATCCTTATCCGCCATCACGCCGGTGACAAAGGTAAACTTCCTGCCGGGGAACAGCCGCTCCAGGCTCTGGGCGGTGGCCCGGATGCCGTGGGGGTTGTGGCCCCCATCCACGATGAACACCGGATCCCGGCGCAAAATCTCAAACCGGGCGGGCCAGTGGGTGTGGGCCAGGCCGGAGCGCACCGCCTGATCGGAAATGCGCCAGCCCCGCTGCCGCAGCACGGACACGGTCTCCAGCACCACGGCGGCGTTGTTCATCTGATAGCTGCCCACCAGGGGAATGGTCAGATCCCGCCAGGGGCCGTAGGAGAAACTCTGCCCGTCCAGGCTGAAGGCCCCGGGGGTGACGGCGGAAAAATCGGGCTGGTGGAGCCGGGCGTTCCGCTCCCGGCAGACCGCCGCGAACACGGGGTCCGCCTCGCTGTTGCCGCCGTAGCTGACCACATCGCCGCCCGCCTTGATGATGCCGGCCTTGGCCCGGGCAATGTCCGCCATGGTGGGGCCCAGTTCCTTCACGTGGTCCAGCCCCATGGCGGCGATGACCGCCGCCTCGGGGGTGTCGATGACATTGGTGGAGTCCATTTCGCCGCCCATACCCACCTCCAGCACCACGATATCACACCGGTGGCGCTGGAAATAGACCATAGCCAGGGCTGTGATGAGTTCAAACTCCGTGGGCGGGTCGGCCATGGCATCCGCCAGGGGGCGGATCTCCTCCGTCAGTTCCGCCAGAACCCCGTCGGGGATCTGCCGGTGGTTAATCTGCATCCGCTCATTGAAGCGGTTGATAAAGGGGGAGGTGTACAGGCCCACCCTATAGCCGGCCTCCTCCAGAATGGAGGCCAGCATGGCGGCGGTGGAGCCCTTGCCGTTGGTGCCCGCGATGTGGATGAATTTCAGCTGCTTTTCCGGGTTTCCCAGCTTCGCCAGCAGTTCCCGGGTGCGCTCCAGGCCCAGCTTGCTTCCCTTCCAGCAGATGCTGTGGATATAGGTCAACGCTTCCTCGTAAGTCATAGAGAATCCACCTGATTTCTTATTTTCTATCGGTTCAAACGGCCCTGCCCAGAATCTGCTTCACCACAGGGCGATAGGCGGCCCGGTTCACCAGGAATACCACCAGCGCGCTGGCCACGATGGTCAGGGGCTTGGTGGTCAGGCGGGTGGCGAAGTTCGCCGCCGCCAGCACCGCGAAGGTCCCCTCCTTACCCACAACGATCATCTGATACAGGGTGGTCGTCACCAGGCCGATCCCGAAGCTGTTGACAATGCCCGCCACAATCACGGTGGCGATGACCTTCCAGGCGTCCCGGGTCTCGGAGAGGCTGCTGCGGAACAGGTACCGGGCGCTGAGGCCGCAGATCAGCGCGAAGGCCATGGGCCCCAGGGAGATGAGGGGAAAATAGGCGCCGTAGCCGTAGATAATGGTGCCCAGGATGTCGCTGATGAGGGCCACCAGCACGCCGGCCAGGGGGCCCAGCCACATGCCCGCCAGGGCCAGGGGAATGGTTTCAAAGCTGATGCGCAGGGTTGCGCTGACCTGGACCGCCAGGTACCGGGCTAAAACGATCTGAATGGCGATGAGGGCAGCCATCATCACAAGGCTGCGGGTGGAGAGAATGCTGGTCTGGTTACGCTTCATATGCGTCTCCTCCTTATTCTGTGCTAGGAGATAAAGTGCATTGAAGCTACCTCACAAAGGCGGTGGATGGAAAATGCCAATTCACGAACCGCATAGTACGGCTATGAATTGGCATTTGATACATCCGAAATTGTGCGGTAGCGGATGCAGCATTACATCGTAGGCCCTATTTCACGGGGGCCTTTCGTGCAGGGGCGACTTCCCAGCCCGCTGCCACTTTACGCGCAATGCTTACTCTACCAATCCTATTTACTTGTGTCCCGGGGGCGCACTCCTCAGGACGCGACCATCATACATCATCCCCGGAAAGATTGCAATAGCTTTCACAAACATTCTTTCAAAAAGGTTAATTTATGCCAATTCGACGGAAAATCCGCGATTTTTCTTGGGCGCTTTTACATTTTTTATAGGCTGGCGGCCCAGCGCTTCATACGGCTGATGACAATGTCCCCGATGTTGGCCATGTCCTCGGCGGTGAAGGCACAGCGGAAATTGTCGGAGAACAGGATCTGTGCGTTGGGGGGGAATTCGTCATCCCCCAGCCACAGGAGAAAGCGCATGGTGAGGCCCCGCATCAGTTCCACCTCATACCCCACATCGCTGGTGGGGAGGGGGGTGGCCCCCATTTTGCCCATAACGGCCCGGAGCAACTCCGGCTTAAAGCCGTAGGAGAAGGCAAAGCGCTTGATGCACCGGCCGGTAAACTGCTGGAGATATACCTCCCCCCAGGGGAACTCCCGGTAGGTGAGGTACTGGCCGCCGGGGGCGGCGGCACGGCCATCCACCAGATAGCGCAAGAGGAGGATGCGCTCCGGGTTGGTCAGGGGCGTGGGGCCCACAATGGTGAAAGCCGGGTGGGTGACGGCAAACTCCTCCCCCAGAAGGTTCATGGTGATGGTGCAGGAGGAGGCGTCATAGGGCAGGGCGCAGCGCTCCGCCATCTCCGCAGGGTCGGCGGCCTGAAATTTTTCCAGGTAGAACTCCAGGGGGAGCTCCTCCTTGTTGTTCTTTCCAAAAAATTCCGGGGTGTTTTTTTCGTGCATGGACTCCATGGCGGCACCTCTTTGTCTCTTTTTTCACAATGGCCCTATTATGCCACAAGTTGTCCCTTTCGTCAATAGGGGAAGGCCCCGGGGCGCAGCGGTTTTCCGCCGCGCCCCGGGGCCTTTGGCTGTAAAAGGGGGGTTAGAAATCCACGCTGGGAAACAGGGAGCCATCCGTATGGGGCAGGAAGCAGGCCGCCACAAAGGCGTCCATATAGCTGGGCTCGTTGCTCAGTTCCAAATAGGTCATGGACCGCCCCAGTTCAAACACCTTTTCCCGGGCCTGGGAGGACAGCAGCATGGCGTAGGCCCCCGTCTGGGAGGAGTTGCCGATGTAGTGGAAGTGGTCCAGGGGGATATCCGGGAACATGCCGATGGTGACGGCGTTTTTCATGTTGATGCCGCTGCCGATGCCGCCGGCCACATACACCCGCTCAATCACGGAGGCGTCAAAGCCCAGGGAGGAGAGCATGGTCTGGGTGGCGGAGAAAATGGCGCCCTTGGCGCGGATAAAGTTGTCGATATCCACCTCGTTGATGACCACGTCCTTGGCCCCGCCGGCGTCCTTCTGCCAGGCCACCACGTAGGAGCCCATGCCGTGCTCATCCCGGAGCACCCGCTCCCCCTCCCGGATCAGCTTGCCCTTGCCGTTGATGATACCACAGCGGAAGAGCTCGGCGATCAGGTCAATGATGCCGCTGCCGCAGATGCCGGCGGGAGCGCCGCCGCCCACCACAGTGAGGGTGGGCTCCATGGTGTCCCTGTCAATGGTACAGGCCTCAATGGCCCCGTCGGTGGCCCGCATGCCGCAGCTGATGTCGCCGCCCTCAAAGGCCGGTCCGGCGGAGCAGGCGCAGCTCATCAAAAACTCGTTATTGCCGAATACCAGTTCCCCGTTGGTGCCCAGGTCAATGAACAGGCTCAGTTCCGGGCTGTTCCAGATCATGGACACCAAGGCGCCGGCGGTAATGTCGCCGCCTACGTAGCTGCCGATATTGGGGGCCACAATCAGTTCCGCCACCGGGTTCATCTTCAGCCCGATATCCCGGGCATAGAGGTAGTCCGCCCGGAAAAAGCTGGGCACAAAGGGCTCCATCCGCACTGGGTCGGCGTGGAGGCCCAGCAGCAGGTGGTTCATCGTGGTGTTCCCCGCCAGCACCATGCGGTAGATGCGCCGGGGGTTGATGCCCGCCGTGCGGTACATCTGGGCCAGCATGGGGATAATGGACTCCTTGATCACCGCGTCCTGGAGCCGCTTGCGCCCGCCGGTCTTGTCCGACTCGATAATCCGGTTGATCACGTCGGCGCCGTAGCGGATCTGGCCATTGCCGCCGCTGGCCTTGGCCAGGATCTTCCCGGTGGAGAGATCCACCAGGACGCCGGCCAGGGAGGTGGTGCCCAGATCCAAGGCAAAGCCCACGATGGGCTCCGTGTTGTCGATGGGCAGCACATCCCGGATCAGGATGCGGTCATTGTCCCGGGAAATGACACACTTAACATGGAAATCGCTCTCCCGCAGCACCCAGCTGAGGTCCCGCAGCACGGAGTAGGGCATCATGATGGCATCCTCCGGCACGCCGGTGGCCGCCTCCACCGCCCGGATCACCCGCTCGTTGTCGGGCATGGTGTCGTCCAGGGTGGGTTCGCTGAGCTCCAGGGGCAAAAAACTCAGATCGCTGCCGAAGGTGATCCCCGCCTCCTCCAGCTGATGGTGGAGGTTCTCAAAGAGGGCCACCTCCTCCGGGGAACTGAGATCCGCCATCTTCATGCGGCTGCGGTAGGCGCTGGCGATGTCCGGCACCTCAATCTCCGCGTCGCCGCTGACCTGGGCCATGCAGGCCAGCCGCCAGCCCGCCTCGTACTCCTCGGTGGTGATATGGCGGTTGATGGGGGCATCCAGATAGCCGGACACCAGGCGCACCCGGCACTTGCCACACACGCCGTTGCCGGAACAGGGGGCGTCAATGGCCACATTGGCCTTCCGGGCCACGTCCAGCAGCTTCTCCCCCGCGTTGGCGGAGATGACCACCGGGTCGCCGCTCTCGAAGCGAAACGTAATCGTAAACATAGCTGTTCCTTTCCGGGTAGGTATAAAAAATTGGGAATTTTTCCCGCAAAATGGGGTTTGCACACTGTTACTAGTATATCCGGCCCCCCCGGCCTTGTCAAGTTCTTAGCCTGCAGGCATGGATATTCCCGCACCGGGCCGGGGCAGACGGGTTGCCCGGTCCCGGACGGCGGACAGGGGCTTCCGTGCCCCTTTGCCGCCAATAAAAAAGGGGGCCGCCGAAGCGGCCCCCCGATGGGGACGGGTTTTACATCAGAGGCTCCAGGTTCAGCACCGGATGTCCCTTTTCCGTCAGGAAGCTGAGCAGGGTTTCCGCGTCCTCGGCGATGGTCTCGTCGCCGATCATATCGCAGAAGTTGTCGATACCCAGCATCTCCTTGGCAGTCTGGTTCAGCCGGGGCGCCACGTCATCCTTCAGTTCCTTGGGCATCCAGACGATGCGGGCCACGCCGCCCTCGGCGGCCGCGAACTTCTTGGAGGAGATGAAGTGGCGGCCATGGCCCATGAAGCCGGGGGTCTGCACGCCGCCGCCGGTCATGGAGGCCAGTTCGCCAAAGGTCATACCGGTGGGGGTCATGCCCTTGTACTCCCGGTTGACGATGATCAGGCCGTTGGAGAAGGGCTCAATCCCGCAGATGCACTCAAAGCAGCCACAGGAGGTCATGGGGTCCTCCATGATGGAGTACAGGCTCACATGCTCCACAGCGCCCTGGGTGGCGGAGTGAACCATGCGGTCCACGTCGGGGTAGTAACCCTTGACGGCGTCGGTGCAGCCCTCCTTGCTGATGGGCTGGCAGGGCCCGGCGTCGTTGAGCTCCTTGGTGGCCTTGGCGTCCAGCCAGCTCACCGCGCCGCAGAGGCCCAGCCGCTCAGGCGTGACCACGCAGCAGTGGCTGGGGGCGAAGGACTGGCAGAGAATGCAGGTGTAGAACTGGTCCACGCTCTCGTCGGTGAGGGAACTGAGGCGGTCATCCCGGGCGTTGTAGGTGGGCATAGCCTCCTCGTTCAGGATCCTGGTGGCTTTATCTGGGTCCGTCACCAGAGTGACCTGGCACTTGTCCACCACCGCCTCGAACTCATCCATAATCATGTTGTACAGCACCTCGCCGAAGTGGTGCATGCGCAGGCCCTTGTCGTAGGCGTCCTTGCTGATGCGGATGCGGAACTGGTTGCGCTGGCCGGTGTGCATGACACCCTCCATGTAGTTGAACCAGGCGTGGATCTTCCGCTCGATGACGGACTCAAAGTCCTTCTGCATCTTGGCGCCGGCCACCTCAATATAGGTGGCCAGGGCGTACTCCGTCTCGCCGCTGTCGATATCGGGGCCCACCACCTGGATCTTGTGGTCCTCAATCTCGTCCATCTCCCGCATTGTCACCAACTCACAGGTGGTGTTCTTGCTGGACCAGAACTCCACCTTCATATCCGCCTTGCGGATGATCTCGCCCTCGAAGGCGGCGGCGAAGGCTACAGGGATGGGCAGTTCCTTCACCTTGATCTTGATGCCACGCATGGCCAGGGAATGCTTCACCGTCTCACTGTGGTCGGTAACGGACTCCAGCGCGCCGGGGACCTGTACGTCGCCCAGGTCCTGGTCCACGATCACGGGGAAGCCCAGGGCGATGGCGCCGGCGCCGGCGGAGACCACCACCTCGTTCAGGGGGCCGAAGGTGTTGACAAAGGCGGGAACCCGGTCCTTGGTGTACTTCAGCAGCCCCGCCAGGTCGCCGGCCTGCAGGTTGCCGAAAATCAGGGCGGCGCGGATGGCCACCGTGACCACATGGATCACACTGGTAACGTCGTGTCCCAGGGGCACAACCCGCATTTCCAGCCCCATCTTTACCCCCTGCTCCAGCGCCTGCTCAATGCAGTCGCCGATCATGAAGGTCATAATGCCCTTGGACTGGTAGTCCTTCACCACCGCGGCCACGTCCGCGGCACTGTCCGCCTTGCCCAGGACCACGGCCACACCGGGGATGTCGCCGGTGACAAGGGGCACGCCCAGGGAGCGGATCACGGGGTCGGGCACAAAGCCAATGCCGGATTCCGCCCCGTAGGGGTCGCCGCCGCCCACATACTTCAGGCCCTCAATGATCTCCGCGCCCACGGCGGTGGCCAGGCCCGCGTTCAGCGCCTGGCCCAGATCCTCCTGATCGGTAATCAGGCTCTTCAGAACGCCCACGCAGGCGGGCAGGTCGCCCAGGGTCTTGACCTTCACGCCGGTGGCGGCGTAAATGGTGGGGAAGAAATAGGCGGTGTTGGGAAAGGCCACAGGGGTGTCGGCGCCGTGCTTGGCGATAGCGTCGTTGACGGCCCCTTCGGTCAGGCCCGCGACAGCATGAGAGCCGGCATAGATCAGATCAGTCAATACGCTCATGTTCAGAACAACCTCCTGTAAAAATTCCTGTTCTTTCAGGGTTTCTATTATTTAATATACCAAATGCAGAGCGGTTTGTATAGGCCTTTTCCGCCCCGCGGCAAATTTTTTTCCATCCCCCGCGGGGGGATCGCGCCAGCAGGGCCGCCGTTGACAAATACACCGCCCAAGTAGTATAGTAGGAACGTAACTTTGAACCAGGAGGAACACCAATGGACCCTTTTGCGCATATTGATCTGCAGGACTGCCCCCTGTGCGGCGGCGTGGGCTCCCTGGAGGAGGAATACGGCTGGCAGATCTATGTCCAGTGTCTGGACTGCGGCTGCCGCACGGCGGAGATGGCCTATCGAAACGAGGACGAGCGCCAGGAGATGGCAAAGCGTGTGGCCCTCAGCTGGAATATTGGCAAGATCGTCTATCGGGGGAACGGGGACTGACACGTCCCCGTTCCCTTTTGGGAATATGGAAAGGTTCCTGTATGACCAATAGGCCCTTGCTCTGTTAATTTTGGCCTGTTTGCTGTCGTCCGTGGGCCTGGTTCCCATTACGCGGACGATCCCCGGTCACGTGTCCCGTCCGCAGTTTTATATCTGCCTGCTTCTCACCGCCGCCAATATTCTCTTCGTTGTGGTGAATATGGTCATAGTTGTTCTGGACGCCAACCGGCACCACAAGGGTCTGCCTCTTTGATGAGGCAAAACCGGTCAGCAGTTCCGGCCCGGTTCCATAAGAAAGCCCGGCACACAGGCTCGCCTGTGTGCCGGGCTTTTTGTCGTTTTACCTGCCCGATCAGATCTCCAAGTAGGAGTCGGCGTACAGGTTGTGGTTCTTGAGGATATCGCAGCTCTTGATGGTCTCCATCAGGCGCAGGTCGCAGGGGTTCACGATGGCGGAGGTCAGGCCCTGCATCATGGCCATGGCCACCATGGCGCTGTCCATAATGGGACGGATATGCTTGGGCATACCGTTGGAGTTGTTGGAGAGGCCGCCGGTGCTCTTCAGGCCCTCGTCGGAGAAGGCCTTGATGGCGTTCAGCACGTCCATCTGCTTGTCCTGCATGCCCTTGACCACCAGGAACAGGGGGTCAAACCACAGATCGTCGGACTCCATGCCGTGGCTCAGGCCCCGCTCCAGCATGTTGTGGCAGTGCATCATGCGCTCCTCGTTGTCCTTGGCGATACCGTCGGCGGAGCAGAGGGCGATGACGATGGCGTCGTTGGCGGCGGCCAGGTCGATGTTGCTGATCCGGCTGCCGGCGTCGGCGGAGTTCACGATGGGCTTGCCGTTGGTGCGGTTATAGACCTTGATGCCGGCCTCGATGGCCTTCTGGTTGGCGGTATCCAGAGCCAGAGGCACGTTGTTGAAGTTCTGCTGCAGCAGCTGGACAGCCCACTGCATCAGTTCGGGACCGTTGGACTCAGCAGGCCCGATGTTGACATCCAGGTAGGTGGCGCCGGCGGCGATCTGCTCGGCGGCCCGCTTGAGGATGGGGGCCTCGTCATAGCTGTCCATGGCCTTGCGGATGGCGGGGGAGATGCAGTGGATCCGCTCGCCGATGGTGACGAAGGTCTGGCTCTTGGGGTCGTGGCCCTTGTAGGTAACGGGCTTATCGTCGATCATGTAGGGGCCGGTGACAACGATGGGGGGCGCGGGGATGACCTTCTTGGGAGCGGGAGCAGCCTCAGCGGCGGGGGCGCCGGCGGTGGCGGCAGCGGCGGCGGACTTGTCCACGTAGCTCTTCTTCCACTCCTCGTCCCGCAGGTACTTCACCAGCTGGACAGCCTCGGTGGTACCGACGATCACGCTCCACTCCGGCAGCTTATCCTGGATCTCGCCCTTCATCACGGCCACCTTGCCGGGGATGATCAGGGCGCGGCTCTTGATCTTATTGTTGATGTCAAACTCGTCGAAGAACTTCTTGATGGAACTGCTGGAGAACTTGCCGGCGGCCCAGGCGGTCAGAACGGACATACCGGAGGCGTCGGTAATCAGCAGGTTCACAGGCATCTTGCTGCGCTCCAGTTCGCCGGAGACCAGGAAGTAGGTCAGGGCAAAGTCCACAGTCAGGCAGCAGGGGCTGTTCTCGTCGGCGCCGTTGATGGGGTAGATGCCGGGGGCCACCTTCATGGGCTTCTGGGGGTCGGTAAAGATGTTCTGGCGCAGGCCGTACAGGGGCAGGGCCTTGGCGTAGGTCATCTCGGAGCAGACCACGATGGAGCCGTACTTGCAGGTGAACAGGCTCAGAAGAGCGGCCTCCAGATGGGCGTCGCCATTGGACAGGGCGGCCACGTTGACCAGGGAGGGGTAGCCGAAGGAGCGGTCGCCGTCCTTCAGAGCGGCGCGGCGGATCTGGACAGCGTTGGCGTAGGCGTCCTTGATGGAAGCGGTGCCCACATCCAGGATCAGGTTCTTGTTGCCGGCGGCCTCCAGCTTTTCCACCAGGGCGTGGAGGTCCTCCAGGCTGTCAGAGCGGACACCCAGCAGGGCCTTGGCGCCGGCGGCAATGGCGCTCATGTCGGCGTAGTTATCGGCGGTGGCGCCGTTGAGAATGAACTCAGTGCCGGCCAGAGCCTCCACAGCGGCCTTGGCGGCGGCCACATCGGTGCAGCCCAGCACCAGGGGACGATCCAGCGCCTTGGCCTTGTTCACCAGGGCCACATAGTCCTCAGCGGACTTGCTGTTGTCGTGGTTGACGTAGACAAACTCCACGTACATCCGCTCGCTGATGCGCTCGTAATCCACCTTGGGGATGGAGGCGATGACCGCGTCCTGACGGGCGGCGTCCATGCAGTCGCACAGCTGGACGGCGTACAGGGTCTTGCTCACCAGGGTCTTCTCGTGGCGGCTGAGGACGGTCTCGCCGCCCAGGCTGTGGCCGGCCACCTTGTAGCTCTTCATCGGGGGCGCGGTGGCCTCGGACAGGGTGGACAGAGCCTCATCGGACATGTGGGGGCACTTGTCAATGCTGAGCGCACCGCTGGCCACCTTCATGGCAAAGGCCATACAGGTGGGGTTGCCGCAGTCCTTGCAGTTGGTTTTGGGGGTAAGCTTAAAAATGTCAAGACCTTTCAATGCCATTGTTCGGGCCCTCCTTACATCAAAGCAGCGATCAGCTGCGAAACAGTCTGAATGGATGCGGGATGCTTGAGGATGACGGCGTCGCTGCCGTAAGCCAGGCAGGCGGCGGCGGTCTCAACCTCCATATCGATGCCCCGCTCCTCCTGGCAGCCCCACTCGGGCACATCGCTCTCGGAGGCGGTGGACTCCTTCACACCCCAGGTCTCCACGCCCACGGGGGTGATGATGGGCATCTGCAGGGTGGCGTCGTTCTGGCTGAGGGCGGCGGCCTTCACACGCTCCAGGGTGGAAACCACATACTCAAAGCCGTAGCCTGCGGCGGCGGAGCCCACGTTCATGGCCACGTTGTGGCCGTCCACGCCCATCTGGGTGATGAGGACGTTCAGCTGCTTGGCCAGGTTGATATCCACGGCGGACTCAGCGCCCACCTTCTGGCCGTAAGCAAGGCCCGCGCCGGCGGCGATACCCTTGTAGTTCTCCTCCTTGGCGGAGAGGACCAGGATGTTCTTGCCCTGGAGGGCCTCGGACACCTTGGCGAAGAGGTCGGCGTCCTTCTCCGTGTTCTTGCAGCCAGCCACCACGATGGGCTTATCCACTACCTCGGCAACAGCCTTGGCGTCGGCCACACAGTCCTCCACGGACTTGTTGGCCCCGTTGGGGTCGGCGTCGTCAAAACGGATGCAGACGAAATCCACATGCTCCAGCTCCGCGGCCTTCTTGGCCCGCTGGGCCAGGGTGTCACAGCCGGCGTAGAAGCTGGCCAGACCCTCGCAGGGCTGGGCGGGATCATCGGACACATCGATCCCGATCTTGGGGCGATTGGCGATCGGCGCATCAAAGGAATAGAAATTGAATACGTTCTGACCGCCCAGAGTGGTGGCCTTGTCGCCGGTACCCAGCGTCAATTCATTGATTTTGGCGCTAAATACCTGAGGTTTTTTTGCAAACGGCATATTGGTGTACTCCCTTCAATTATGTTTGTGTTTGCCTGTATGAAAAAGTATGAACTCACAGGGACAGCTGATCGAAGATACGGTGAACCGCCTGCTTGACGGGGCTGTTCTCCGGCACGGTGACGCTGGGCTTTCCCTCCGCGTCGTACTCATAAACAGCGTCGTCGTGGGGGACGATGCCGATCAGGCGCATCCCGTACCTGTCGATCTCCTGGCGCACGCCGTCGCTGATCTGGCCGCCGGGGGCCCGGTTGATAATCAGGCCCACCTCCTTCGCGCCCAGCTTCAGTTCGCCGATCATCTCCGCCAGGCGGCCGGCGGCCTGGACGCCCCGGCGGGAACAGTCGCTGACCAGCAAAATGGTGTCCACCTGGGGCAGCACGCCCCGGCTCAGGTGCTCCAGCCCCGCCTCATTGTCCACCACAATATAGCGGTAGTTTTTGGCGTACTTGGCCACCTGGGTGGTCAGGATACCGTTGACGTAGCAGTAGCAGCCCTTGCCCTGGGTGCGGCCCATGACCAGCAGGTCAAAGTTGTCCGCCTCGGTGAGGGCGTCGCTGAACATCATCTCCGCGTAGTCGGCCTTGGTCATGCCGGCGGGGATGGGGCTGACGGGGGCCAGTTCCGCCTGGGCAATGTTCTCCCGGATATCTCCCAGGGTCATCTCCACATCCACCCCCAGCACCTCGTTGAGGTTGGAGTTGGCGTCAGCGTCCACGGCCAGGACAGGCCCGTTCTTCTTCTGGCAGAGGTACTCGATGAGCATACCGCAGATGGTGGTCTTGCCCACGCCGCCCTTGCCGGCCAGTGCGATGGTTTGTGCCATAGTATCGTCTCCTTTGGGATAGGTTGGGTCAAGGCGGGGAAACGGATCGCCGCGCCGCCGGCATAGCGGCGCGGAAATCCGTTCCGTGTGCGAAGAATATCCGCCCCGGCTTACAGATCGACGATGCCGGACTCCTTGACGATCCGGGCCACGTCGTCGTACTTGTTGAGGGCATAGAGGTGAATGCCGTCGATGCCGCAGGCGCGGTACTCATCGATCTGGCGGATGGTGTACGCAATGCCGGCCTCCTTGAAGCTGGCCTTCTTGCCGGCCACGTCGGCGTCAAAGGGCTCCTTGTCGAAGGGGTTGGGGAAGATCCAGTTCTTGGAGATAATCTCGCAGAGCTCCCGGGGCATCACGCAGCCGTTGCGGGAGAGGGCCATGTTGATGGTGGCGGCCTGATCCAGGATGGGCATGATACCCACGTCCACAGGCATCCAGATGCCGGCGGCCCGGATGGCGTCCAGCCACCAGCGGAACTGGTCCATATCCCAGCACAGCTGGGTCATGATGTAGTCGGCGCCCTCATCCTGCTTCTGCTTGAGGAAGCCGATGTCGGCCTCGATGCTGCGGCAGGCGATGTGGCCCTCGGGAGAGCCGGCCACGGCGATGGTAAACTTGTCGCCGAACTCACGGCGCACAAACTTCACCAGTTCGGTGGCGTAGTGCAGATCCCCGCCGGTGCCGGTCCAGCCGAAGGGCAGGTCGCCCCGCAGGGCCAGCATGTGGTCCACGCCGTGGGCCAGGTAGTTGTTCAGCTGCTCCTTAATGCCCTCACGGGTATTGCCGATGCAGGTGAAGTGGGTAACGGGGGTGCACTTGCCGTCCTTCTTGATCTTGTCCAGAACCTCCAGGTTCTTGCCCACATTGGTGCCGCCCGCGCCGTAGGTGCAGGAGATATAGTCAGGATTCAGGGTGTACAGCTTCTCCAGCACACCGCCCTCGCCACACAGCTTCTCCATGCCCACATCCGTCTTGGGGGGAAATACTTCAAAGGAAAAAGCCGCTCTCTCTTCAAAAATCTCAGAAACGCGCATATTACAGGTCCTCCATATGTGTCAGTATATTTACAAGCGGCACCGCCGCTATGGGTGACAGTCAGCCGCCCCCGGCGGCTCAAACGGGCGTGAAGGAGTACCGCTTGCGCAGTCCGGCGGTATCCGTGTGGTACACCGCCGTCCCATCCGCCAGCAGTTCCTTTTCAATTGCGGCCCGGGGCTCCAGTGACCGGACATAGGCGTCGGTATCCTCCACCGACACCTCCTGGAACGCCACGTCCCGCATCTGGTTGTTGCTGCACTGGTTAAAAATCTCGCAGCACAGTTCGTAGTCCGCCATGGCCTCAGTCCGCGGCCACGATGACCGTGCCCGCTGTCAGGTCCGCAGACACAAAGCGGCCGGTGATCTCCGTCACCGCCCCCATCACGTCCTCAAACCGCAGCTTGTCCCCCTCCACCGTGATGGTGGACACAAAGCGGCAGAGAATGTTGTCGTCCTGCTTTTCTCTGTTATAAATGGTCGAAAGGCACATTGCGATCGCTCCTTTGCTTGTTGCGTCTACTTCTTCAGCAGTTCCAGCGCGTGGGACAGATAGCCGTTGGCTTGGTCAAAGGCCTCCACGGCGTGGAGCATCTGGTGCTGGGCCTCCCCGGTCAGCTGGCCGGCCAGATCGCTGAGTTCGGAGGCGTGGTGAATGTTGTGGTCCAGCATATACTGCAGTACCGCCACTGTCTGCTCGCTGACCGCGCCGCCCTCCGCCCGGAGAGGCCCGTGGTCATGGGTGTGGGTGTGCTCCGCCCCACCGTGGTCGTGGGTGTGCTCATGGGTATGATCAAGATGTCCCATTTTGTCTCCTCCTCGAAACAAATTGACATAATTTTAACTAAATATACTATACCGCAAATATGCCCGTTTTGCAAGATATATCCCCGCAATATTTCAAGAAATTTTTCCTGAATTTTTGTAAAAGGAGGCAAAAGACGGGCTTTTTCCCCCTCTCGCCCCACTTCCACCCCCTCTGCCCGGCGCCGCCGCCTGCCGGCAGGCGTTCCACCCCCATTTCAGAAGGAATCTGTTTACAAATATGAAAAAAGATGCTACGATAAATCAGATCATGTCACTTAACGCGCTCCGCAGAAAAATGCGGACGTACCGAATAGGAGGAATCCGGCTATGGGTCAAAAATGGCTCTGGGCGGCACTGGCCGCCCTGGTATTTCTAACCGCCTGCGGCGCCCGGGCCGCGGAGGGAGAGGCGGTGGATCTGGGCCCCCTGCCGGATGAGTCGGTGCCCCTGGCCGGGGCCCCTGCCGTCAGTTCCGTCCTGGCGCCGGAGGCAACCGGCGTGGACACCAAGAAAAACGCCTCCGCCACCATCGACTACTCCAACCGCTCCGACGGCTACGTCATGGTAGCCTGGACCGGCGGCGGCAGTCCCAAGCTGAAGGTGCGGGTGACGGGCCCCAGCGGCACCATCTACACCTACAACCTCCGCACCGACGGCAGCTACGACACCTTCCCCCTGTCCGACGGCAGCGGCGGCTACTCGGTGACGGTGTACAAGAACATCTCCGGCACCAACTATTCCACTGTGCTCGCCGGCAAGCTGGACGCCCAGCTGGCGGACGAATTCGCCCCCTTCCTGCGGCCCAACCAGTATGTCAGCTTCTCCGCCGACAGCACTGCCGTGGCCAAGGCCGCGGAGCTCTGTCAGGATCTCACCGAGAACCTGGACAAGGTATCGGCGGTGTACAACTTTGTGGTGGATACCCTGACCTACGACAAGGAGAAGGCCTCCTCGGTGCAGAGCGGCTACCTGCCGGACGTGGACAAGGTGCTGGAGGAGAAGAAGGGGATCTGCTTTGACTACGCCGCCCTCATGGCCGCCATGCTCCGCAGCCAGGGGGTGCCGGTGAAGCTGGTGGTGGGCTACACCGGCTCCCTGTACCACGCGTGGCTGAATGTGTGGAGCGAGGAGAGCGGCTGGGTGGATGCCGTCATCTACTTTGACGGGTCGGACTGGAAGCTGATGGACCCCACCTTCGCCTCCAGCGCCCACTCCAGCGCCAGCATCATGAAGTATATCGGCGACAGCGCCAACTACACCGCGAAATATCTCTACTAGGAGGGAGCCGCCTATGAACCGCGCCCCCGTCTGCGACGCCCTCCTTCCGGTATTCTGCCGCCAGCTTTACCAGCTGTTCCGGGCGGGCCTGCCCCTGCCGGAGGGGCTGGACCTGCTGCGGCAGGACGAGGGGGACCCGGCCGTCCGCAGCTGGCTGGACCAGCTGTGCCGGGATACCGGAGGCGGAATGCCCCTGTCTGCCGCCCTGCGGGGGACAGAGGCGTTTCCCGCCTATATGACCGATATGATCGCCGTGGCGGAGGCCACGGGCCGGCTGGAGGACGTGCTGCTGGCCCTGGCCCGGCACTACGACCGCCAGCTGCGGCTGCGGGCGGAGGTCCGGGGGGCCGTGGCGGCGCCCCTGGCCCTCTTCGCCGTGATGGCGGCGGTGGTGGTTCTGCTTGTAACCCAGGTGCTGCCCGTATTTGACCGGGTATTTGCCCAGCTGGGGGCCTCCATGGGGGCTGTGGCCACAGGGATGCTGGCCCTGGGCCGGACGCTGGTTCGGGCGGGGGCCGGCATCGGCGGCGTCCTCACAGCCCTGGCCCTGGCGGCGGTGCTGGTCTGCGCCGTGACACCCTGGCGGCGGGGCTTTTCCGCCTGGTTTTGCCGTCACTTCGGCGGCAGGGGGGTGCTGGGCCAGATGGCCGGCGCCCGCTTCGCCTCAGCGCTGTCCATGGCCGTGGGAAGCGGCCTGGGCATGGAGGAGTCCGTGGATTTGGCGGGCCGGCTCTGCGGCGGCAGCCGGGAACTGGACGAAAAGATCGCCCGGTGCCGGGCCGCCCTGGCCTCCGGCGACGGCGCCGCCCAGGCGCTTACCGCCGGGGGCCTGTTTCCCGGCCGGGAGTGCCGCCTGCTGCTGCTGGCGGAGCGCACCGGCTCCCTGCCCCAGGCCCTGGAGGACCTGGCCGGGCGCCAGGAGGAGGCGGCCACGGAAAAGCTGGACCGCCTGGTGGGCGCCATCGAGCCCACGGTGGTGGTGGTGACAGGGCTGCTGGCGGGGCTGATCCTCGTCAGCGTTATGCTGCCGCTGATGAGCCTTCTGAACACGGCGGCGTGAGGTGAGCCTATGAAAAAACAGCAACCGGCCCGGCTCTGGCTGCCCACGGCCCTGGCTCTGGCCCTCTTCGTCCTGGCGGCGGTATGGATGGTCCGCTCCGTCCATGTGACAGCGGGGCGGTCCGATCAGGAGAGCCTGCGCCTGGCCGAACAGGCCCTGCGCCGGGCGGCGGTCAGCTGCTACGCCCTGGAGGGGGCCTACCCCGCCAGCTACGACGACCTGAAGCAGCGCAGCGGCCTGGCCATCGACGAGGAGCGGTATATGGTATTCTATGAGATTTTTGCCTCCAACATTATGCCCCAAATCACTGTGGTGGAGCGGGGGGAGGAGCCATGACCCGGCGTCGGACCGGCGCGGGCACAATCGCCGCGCTGACCCTGACCCTGGTGTTCGGCCTGACGCTGCTGCTGGGCCTGGCCGCCGGCGCCGGGGTATACCGGCGGGTAACGGAGCGGGTGGAACAGAGCCAGGAGGACCGGGTGGGCCTGACCTATCTGGCCGCCAAACTCCGGGGCTGGGACGAGGCCGGCCAGCTGCGGGTGGGCCTTTTTGACGGCCTTCCGGCGGTTTTTTTGCTCCAGCAGCTGGACGGAGCCGCCTACGAAACCGCCCTGTACGTCCACGACGGGTGGCTGAAGGAACTGCTCTATGAGCAGGGCTGGCCCCTGGAGCCGGGGGATGGGGAGCCCATCACCCAGGCCCAGGCCCTGGAGGCCGGCTGGGAGCGGGAGGGGCTGCTGCACCTGCTCTACACCGGCTCCGACGGCCGGGAGGAGTCCCTGTTTCTCTGCATCAGAAGTGAGGGTTGACCATGGAGGAGCGTATCCGGCCCACCAGAACGGGCCTTTTTATGATGGAACTGCTGATCGCCGTGGGGATATTGACCTTCTGCGCGGCGGTATGCGTGGGGCTTTTTGTCCGGGCTGAGACAGTCAGCCGGGAGAGCGCCGACCTCACCCGGGCGGTATCCCTGGCCCGCAGCGCCGCCGAGCGCTTCCGCGCCGGGGAGTGGGAGGACGTGACCGCCGGCTACGACCGCAACTGGCAGGCGGCGGACAGCCTCCAGGACGCCGTCTACCGCCTGGAGCTGCGGACGCGGCGGGAGGCGGGCTATCTCTCCGCCCAGGTGACGGTGCTGGGCCCGGCGGGGGAGCCGCTGCTCTCCTGGCCCCTGGCCGCCCTGGAGACAGCGCCATGAGGCGGGGGGGCGGCGCCGCCGGGGCGGTATCCCTGGCGATGATTTTCTGCGTGCTCTGCATGGCGGTTTTCGCCGTGCTGACCCTGTCCACGGCGGTGAGCGAGGCAAAGCTGACCGCCCTCACCGCCCAGCGGACGGAGGCATACTACCAGGCCGACGCCCAGGCGGTGACGGTCCTGGCGGATCTGGCGGCGGGCCGGACGCCGGCGGTGGAGGCGGCGCTGACGGAGACGGAGGCGGGCATGCTGGCGGAGTTTGCGCTGCCGGCCGGGGGGGAATTGCTGCTCCAGGTCCAGGCACAGCTGGATCGGGCCAGCGGCCGCTGGGATATCCTCCGCTGGAAAACCGTCTACGGCGGAGACTGGGCCGCCGACGAAACCATTGCAATCTGGGACGGGGAGTAGAACATCGATGGAAAGTGTGCTGACCTATCTGCATCAGGCGGCGGAGGAGCGGGCCTCGGACCTGTTCCTGGTGGCCGGCAAGGCCGTGTCACTGAAAATTAAGGGCGTCATCCGCCCCATCCGGGAGGAGCGGGCCATGCCCGCCGAGACGGAGAGCCTGGTAAGGGACCTGTACCAGCTGGCCCGGCGCCCCATTGACCAGTACCTGGCCACCGGAGACGACGACTTCTCCCTGTCCGTGACAGGGCTGGCCCGGTTCCGGGTCAGCGCCTACCGGCAGAGGGGCTCCATGGCGGCGGTGATCCGGGTGGTCAGCTTCGGCATTCCGGACTGGCGGCAGATGGAGATTCCGGAGGAGGTTATGAAGATCGCCGGGATGGCCCGGGGCATGGTGCTGGTCACAGGCCCCGCCGGCGGCGGCAAATCCACCACCCTGGCCTGCGTTGTGGACGCCATCAACCGCACCCGCAATGCCCATATTATCACCATCGAGGACCCCATCGAATATCTGCACCGCAACCAGCAGGGCATTGTCAGCCAGCGGGAGCTGTCCATGGACACTGCCAGCTACGTCACCGCCCTGCGCGCCAGCCTGCGCCAGGCGCCGGACGTGATTCTGCTGGGAGAGATGCGGGATCTGGAGACCATTCAGACCGCCATGACCGCCGCAGAGACAGGCCATCTGGTCATCTCCACCCTCCACACCCAGGGCTCCGCCAACACCATCGACCGCATTATCGACGTCTTCCCCCCCGGCCAGCAGCAGCAGATCCGGGTGCAGCTGGCCCAGGTGCTGAAAACCGTGGTGTCCCAGCAGCTGCTGCCCACCATCAACGGCGGCCTGGTCCCCGCCTTTGAGATCATGCACCTGAACACCGCCGTGCGCAGTATGATCCGGGACGGCCGCATCCATCAGATCGACTCCGTCATCCAGACCTCCGGCGGGGAGGGGATGGTTTCCATGGACGAATCCCTGCTCCGGCTGCACCGGGCGGGCCGGATCACGGCGGAAACCGCCCTGCGCTGCGCCATGAATCCCGAGCAGGTCCAGAAAAAGCTAGGCTGATTTCCACAGGAGGTTTTTATGTTAACTAACGATCTGGAGACCCCCCGGCTGCTCCTCCGCAGCACCCGGGAGGAGTGGGGCCCGCTGTGTCTGGAGTTGTGGCTGGATCCGGAGATGGGCCGCTACCTGGCAGACCCGCCCCGGGAGAAGGCGGACGCGGACTACCTCTCCTTTGGCCGCGGCATTGAGCAGGAGGAGGGGTGGTTCCCCTTTGTGGCGTTTTCCCGGGCGACAGGGGAGCTGATCGGCACGTGCAGCGTGGTCCCCACAGAGGAGGGGGCCTGCTGGGATCTGGGCTATGTGGTCCACCGGAGCCACTGGCGGCAGGGCTACTGTACGGAAATGCTCCGGGCGCTGATGGACTGGGGCCGCAGCTGCGGCGCCCGGGCCTTTTCCGCCTCCGTGGCACAGGAAAACGCCGCCTCCAACGCCGTGATGCGGAAGCTTGGCTTCCACGTGGCCCGGGAGGGGGAATTCCGGAAAAGGGGGACGGCGCTCGTCTATCCGGAGTATATTTACCGGCGGGAGGAAGCGTAGCCCCCTGCCATTCGCCCCCGCAGGAATCCTGCGGGGGGCGATTTTCTTTTGCGGAAACCCGGCTGGGCGGGGCCACAGACGCGCGGCGCGGCGGGACAAAGT
>CDZQ01011495.1_pt1 | contig 41109 bp, 35 predicted proteins | sample 554831 | NCBI WGS metagenome assembly CDZQ01 (sample SAMEA3182112, study PRJEB8094) | gut metagenome | biome: human; feature: gut; material: Stool; isolation source: human stools | place: Canada | collected 2013-05-06 | reverse complement strand
AAAAACGATACCTTCACAGTGGAGAGTGTCAACGCTGATTTGCGCCATTATATCCCCACGCTGGCACGGCGCAGCCGGTGCTTTCCCAGAAAGCTGGAAAATCTCCAGGCTGTCCTTACTGTTTTTGTCCGTGCCTACAACCGCTTTGGCCTCCAAAAAGATCGCTTCCGTTCCCGTAACCCGGGGGCTCAAATTCCCTTTTCTCTCTTTGATTTCTTTTAACTGCGCGATTGGACACTCCTAAACAAGCCGCCGGCCTTGTAAAAAACCCCGGAATTGTGCTATACTAAATCGTTATAAACAAAAGATCAGGTTAGGAGCATCGTATGGACTACCGGATGGAAATCGCATCGCGCGTGGCGGAACTGACCGGCCTCGCTGCGGAAGAACTTGCAGGATACATTGAAATTCCCCCCAATCCGGAAATGGGGGACTATGCGTTCCCCTGCTTCCGGCTTGCGAAGGCGCTGCGCAAGGCGCCGCCCGCGATCGCGGCGGATCTTGCAGCGCGCCTTGTGCTGCCCGCGGGCGTAAGCCGTGCGGAGGCCGCAGGCGGGTATCTCAATTTTTTCACGGATAAAGCCGGCTATGCCGCGGGCGTGCTCAAACGCGTGCTTTCACAGCGGGAGCGTTACGGCGCAAGCGATTTGGGCGGCGGCAAAAACGTGTGTGTGGAGTTTTCCTCCATCAACATCGCAAAGCCGTTCCACATCGGCCATTTGCCGAGCACGGCCATTGGCAATTCGCTCAACCGCATCTATAAATTCCTGGGCTATCATACCATCGCCATCAACCATCTGGGCGATTGGGGTACGCAGTTCGGCAAGATGATCGTCGCCTACAAACGGTGGGGCGGTGGAAAGCCGATCGAGGAATCCAACGTGCGCGAACTCGTGAAGCTCTATGTGCGCTTTCATGAGGAGGCGGAAAAGGAAGAGGCCGCAAACGCGGACAAGCATTGCGCGCTCAACGACGAAGCACGCGCCTGGTTCCGCAAGATTGAGCAGGGCGATGCGGAGGCGGTTTCCCTTTGGCAGCGCATGAAGGAGTTAACGCTCAAGGAAGTGGGCGCGGTATACGACCTTCTCGGCGTTCAGTTTGACAGCTATGCGGGCGAGAGCTTCTATGAAGATAAGATGCCCGCCGTCATCGAAGAATTGCGCGAGAGCGGCGTTGCAAAGCTCGACCGCGGCGCTTTGATTGTGGATCTTTCCGCGTATGATATGCCGCCGTGCATCATCCTCAAGAGCGACGGCAGCACCATATACGCCACGCGGGACATTGCCGCCGCCATTTACCGTAAGGAAACCTATGACTTTGTCAAGTCCCTGTATGTGGTTGCGTATCAGCAGAACCTGCACTTCAAACAGTTTTTCAAGGTGCTCGAGCTGATGGGCCGCGATTGGGTGAAGGACATGGAGCATGTCAACTTCGGCATGGTTTCCATGGAGGAAGGCACGCTTTCCACGCGGCACGGCAACGTGGTGTATTTGGAGGATGTGCTGAAAGCCTCCATGGAGAAAACGTTGGAGATCATCCGGGAAAAGAGCCCGGAACTGGAAGATAAGGAAGCCGCGGCGCGCGCGGTGGGCGTGGGCGCAGTGGTTTGGGGCGTGCTGTACAACAGCCGCATCAAGGATACCTTGTTCTCATGGGCAAAGGTGCTCAACTTTGATGGCGAAACCGGCCCCTATGCGCAGTACACCCATGCGCGCTGCTGTTCCGTGCTGCGCAAGGCAGGCGTTGCAGAGGCTTGTGCAGAGGTGGATTGCACCGCGCTGACGGACGCTTCCGCAACGGCGCTTGTGAAGGCGATCGCTGCCTTCCCGGAAACGGTCATTGCTGCCGCCGACAAGAACGAGCCGTACCTTGTGGCGCGCGCGGTCATCGAAGTTTGCGCGTGCTTCAATAAGTTCTATTATGAGAACCGCATCATGGACGATGACCCCACCGTGCGTGCGGCGCGCCTTGCGCTGACCGACGCGGCGCGGCTTACGATCCGCAACGGGCTTTATCTGCTCGGCCTTGAAGCGCCGGAGCGGATGTAATGCAACCGGAAAGTTCCAATGCAAAGCTGAGGATCTTTCCGGCTTATGCAGGGCAGGGGATGCCGTTCCCTGCATTCCATGCAAAAATGCGCACCCCGCTGATGGGGAGCTGAAATTCAGGAGGGTATATGATCGACATTAAGCTGCTCCGCGCAGACCCGGAGCTTGTGAAGGAAAACATCCGCAAGAAATTTCAGGATGAAAAGCTCGTCCTGGTGGATGAGGTTGTGGAGATGGACGCCGAGTGGCGCGCAGCGCATACCCGGTGCGATGCGCTGCGCAACCAGCGCAACGTTATCAGCAAGCAGATCGGCGGCATGATGGCGCGCGGCGAACGCGACAAGGCGGAGGAAACGAAGAAGCAGGTTGTTGCGATGGCAGACGAAATGGAAGCGCTCACGGCGCGCGAGGCGGAGCTTGAGGCGGAGATCAACAAGCGCATGATGGTGATCCCGAACATCATTGACCCCAGCGTTCCGATCGGCAGGGATGACAGCGAAAACGTGGAACTCCAGCGTTTCGGCGAGCCGGTTGTGCCGGATTATGAGGTGCCCTATCATGTGGATGTCATGGAGCGGCTCTGCGGCATTGACCTTGATAACGCCCGTAAAACGAGCGGAAACGGGTTTTACTATCTCTCCGGCGACATCGCGCGGCTGCACAGCGCGATCCTTTCCTATGCGCGCGATTTCATGATTGACCGCGGGTTTACTTATTATATCCCGCCCTACATGATCCGCGGCAACGTGGTGAGCGGCGTGATGAGCTTTTCCGAGATGGATAACATGATGTACAAGATCGAAGGCGAAGATCTGTACCTGATCGGCACGAGCGAACATTCCATGATCGGGAAATTCATTGATTCCTTCCTGACGGAGGAGGAGCTGCCGCAGACGCTTACGAGCTATTCCCCCTGCTTCCGCAAGGAGGTTGGCGCGCACGGCATCGAAGAGCGCGGCGTTTACCGCATCCATCAGTTTGAAAAGCAGGAGATGATCGTCGTTTGCAAGCCGGAGGACAGCGCAGCGTGGTTTGATAAGCTCTGGAACAATTCCGTGGACTTCTTCCGCTCGTTGGATATTCCCGTGCGCACCATCGAGTGCTGCTCCGGTGACCTTGCGGATTTAAAGGTGAAGAGCATTGACGTGGAAGCCTGGTCGCCCCGCCAGCAGAAATACTTCGAGGTGGGAAGCTGCTCCAATCTGGGCGATGCGCAGGCGCGCCGCCTCGGTATCCGTGTGAAGAACAAGCAGAAGGGAAATTATTACGCCCACACGCTCAACAACACGGTCGTAGCTCCGCCGCGTATGCTGATCGCGTTCCTGGAAAACAACCTGCAGGCGGATGGCAGCATCCGCATCCCAGAACCGCTGCGCATGTACATGGGCGGTAAGGATTGCATTAAATAACAAGCCATCAAGCGGGGCGCAGCAATGCGCCCCTTTGACGATGGCGAAAAGAAGGGGGAAATGCCGTTTGCGTTGCATTCTTATGCTGCTTCTCGTGCTGCCGCTGTGCGGCTGCACCGCAGCGCCTCCTACAGGCGCTGCTGAGACGCCGGCGGCAGTTACGGCTTCCCCCGCCGCCACCGCACCCATGCCGCCTGCGCCGCTGGATGAAAGCCTTGCAACGCTTTACCTGTTGGCGGCTTCCACCTGGCAGGACATTTATGACGAAAACTATACCCTCTCGTTCGACGTTATAAGCGGCACAATGACGGAAGAAAACATTGCTTTAAAAACTAAGTCGGTTTACCGTATATCGGTTGATGGCGGAAAACTGTTTGCATGGGCGGAGGAATCCGGGGAACGCAAGCAGCTCCCTTTCACATTGGAAGATGAGGTGCTTACCATCGATTACGGGGATCCGATCGGCGTAATCACCTATGCGGTAGCGGGGAAAATGCCTTGAAACACGGATATAATCAACGGTGCGCAACCAAAAGTTGCGCTGAGATTTTCGCTTGAAAAGCAGAGTTGGTGGCGCGCGGAGCACGGTTGCGGCTACAATGAAGCAAACAAGAAAAACCGAAAGGATGGACACCATGAACATTGAGATCGCAAACCGCCTGGTGCAGCTTCGCAAACAGCACGGACTTTCACAGGAGGAGCTTGCGGCGCGCCTTGGGCTTTCCCGGCAGGCTGTGAGCAAGTGGGAACGGGCGGAAGCTTCGCCCGATACGGATAACCTCATTTTGCTATCCCGCGTGTACGGCGTTTCCATCGACGAGCTTCTGCGCACGGAGGACCCGGTTCCAGAGCCGGAACCGGAAAAGGGCGTAAAGGTTACAATCAATGGCAAGCCCGTGCGCTTTCACGCCAAGGACGGCTTCTATTTTTCCGTGGGCGATGAGGAGGATGAAGCGGCGCTGTTGCGCGGGGACAAGAAGGGGGTAGGCGGACACATCGAACTCAATTTCCGCGATGATGACGACGAGGGGGAGGAGGAGGATGCAGAATACGGCGGCATCCGCAATGACCTTGAGGCGGATGAGGACGCGGACGGCAAACCGTTTTTGCAGGCGTTCCCATATCCGGTTTTCACTGCGATTCTCTATCTGTGCCTGGGCTTTGCCTTTAAGCTTTGGCATCCGGGCTGGATTGTGTTTCTCACGATTCCCATCTATTATCCCATCGTGAACTGGGTTTACGGCAGCCGCAGGCATTCGTTCTGGAAGGCGTTTCCCTATGTGATGCTTATAACGGTTGCGTTCTTTGCGCTGGGCTGCATTTGGGGGCTTTGGCATCCGGCATGGGTGCTGTACCTCACCATCCCGCTCTATTATACCGCTGCACAGAGCGCAGACCGGCGTTATCGCGCAAAACGCAGGAGAAACGAATCGGAAACAGCATAACAATCACATCAATTATAAAGGAGGAGACCCATGGAAGAGACCATTCGGCGTTTCAAGGAGCATCTCGCAAAACAGCATGCATACGAACATGCGCTCGGCGTTTTGTATTACGATGCGGAAACCGTGATGCCAAGGGCGGGCGGCGAGGGGCTCAGCCGCACCATTGGCGTGCTGAGCGAGGAAAGCTACCGGCTTTCCACCGCGCCTGAGCTCAAGGAGCTGCTGCAGACGCTGCTTGAGAACAAGGCGGCGATTGACTGGGTGACGCAGCGGGAGGCGGAGGAGCTTTCCGAAAACATGGAACGCATGGAAAAAATCCCGATGGAGGAATTCGTTGCATACCAGATGGCGCAAAACGAGGCCTCCCGCATTTGGCATGAGGCAAAGGTCAATAACGATTATGCCGCGTTTGAACCGCACCTTGCAAAGCTCATCGAATACCAGCGCCGCTTCGCGGGCTATATGCGCCCGGAGCTTCCCGCGTATGATGCGCTGCTGGATCAATATGAAAAAGGCCTTACGATGGAGACGCTCGATGCATATTTTGCGGATGTGCGTGCGAAGCTCGTGCCAGTGATCCATGCCATCAAAGAGCGCGGCAGGAAGATTGACGATTCGTTCATGCAGAAGCAATTTCCCGTTTGGAAGCAGCGGAAGCTTTCGGATTTCATCATGCAGGTGATGACCATAGACCGCGCCTGCTGCGCCATTGGCGAGGTGGAGCACCCGTTCACAACGGGCTTCAACAAGCGGGATATCCGCATTACAACGCATTATCATGAAGACAATCTGCTTTCAAGCTTTTACAGCGTCGTGCATGAGGGCGGTCATGCGCTTTACGAGCTGAACACGGGGGACGACCTGTTTTGCTCCCCGCTCGGCACGGGCGCAAGCATGGGCATACATGAATCGCAGTCCCGCTTCTTTGAAAACATCATCGGCAGGAGCGAAGCGTTTCTCCGCTTTATGCACCCAAAGCTCATGGAACTGTTTCCGGAGGAGCTTGCGGGCGTAACGCCGCACATGCTTTACCTTGCAGCCAATAAGAGCCAGCCTTCGCTCGTGCGCACCGAGGCAGACGAGCTGACCTATTCCATGCATATTATGGTGCGCTATGCACTGGAAAAGCAGCTGATTGCGGGCACGCTTTCCACAAAGGAGCTTCCGGCGGCCTGGAACGCGCTCTACCGGGAGTACCTTGGCGTGGATGTGCCGGATGACACGCGCGGAGTGTTGCAGGACTCGCACTGGTCCGGCGGCATGTTTGGCTACTTTCCGTCCTACTCCATCGGTAGTGCGTATGCCTCGCAGATCTATGCCGCCATGGAGAAGGAGCTTGCCGTGCCCACTCTTGTGGAGAAGGGCGAGCTTGCACCCATCGTGGCGTGGCTTACGGAAAGGATCTATCGCTTTGGCTGCTTGAAAAAGCCCGCGGAGCTCATTGAAAACGCCTGCGGCGCACCGTTTGACCCGGCATATTACACGGAGTATCTGACGAAAAAATATTCGGAGATTTACGGGCTGTAAAAGGCGTCCTTTCAAACAAGGCAGCCCCGGGGCAAAGGCCGAAACCCTTTGCCCCGGGGCTGCCCGTCATTTCGGGATAAACCGTGAATCCACAGCATCTGCGCTGCGCATCACAGCTTCATGCAGACATCCCATGCTCTCCAGATGACCGTGCGAAGATTGCCGACCGCGTTTGCGTCGCCCACCAGATGTACATGGGCGCGCTTTTCAGAGAGCGGCGCCGGTTTGTAGCCCACGGAAACGATCACGCTGTCCCCCTTCAGGTCGAAGGTGTTCCCATCCTGCCCCCTCACGGTTACGCCGTCTTCATTGATGCTGACAAGGCTGGTGTTGAGGTAAACCGGCGTCTTTTTGAACGCGAGCATTTCACGCAGGAACGAGGAATTGGCAAGGCAAACGCCCTTCACTGCAATGAGGTCGTTTTTCATTTCAACGATCTGCGGCTTCTTACCTTTGAGGATCAGGTCATATGCGATCTCGCAGCCCGTCAGGCCGCCGCCGATGACGATTACGTTTTCGCCAACTTCCCTGCCTGCAAGGTATTCGGTTGCTTCCATGGCCCGTTCGATGCCGGGAACAGGCAGGCGGCGCGGAGAAGAACCGGTTGCGATGATGATCTCATCAAAGCCTGTAAGTTCATCCGGACATTTTACTTCGGTATTCAGCTTAACCGGAATGCCGGCTTGCGCGACTTTGCGGCGATACCATTCGATCAGCTGGCGGTCGCTTTCCTTATAGGAGGGGGCGGCCGCGAGAATAAACACGCCGCCGAGCCTGTCGCTCTTTTCAAAAATCGTGGGCTGGTGGCCGCGCTCAGCCAGCACCAGCGCCGATTCCATACCGCCGATGCCGCCGCCGATGATTGCGATGCGCTTGGGTTTTTCCGTTTTTACGATGCGGTATTTCTTCGTTTGCATGGTCGTTGGGTTCAGCGCGCAGCGGGCCATGTGTATGGCGTCGCCCAAATCCTGAATGTTGGCCGTGCCTTCATATCTTGCCATCGTAAAGCAGGCATTGTGGCAGCGGATGCAGGGGCGAATGTCTTCCTCGCGCCCGTCGATCAGCTTGGTGACCCATTCGGGATCCACCAGAAACTGTCTTGCAACGCCCACGCCGTCGATCTCGCCGGCCTCCACAGCCTTCGCGCCCTCGTCCATCGTCATCTTGCCCGCGCAGACAACCGGGATACTGACGAACTTTTTGATATGCTTTACGGATTCAAGGTTGCAGTTTTCCGGCATATACGCCGGGGGATGTGCCCAGTACCAGGAATCATAGGTGCCGTTGTCGCAGTTGAGCATATCGTACCCGGCGTCCTCCAGGAACTTGGCCGCCCGTTCGGATTCTTCCATATCGCGGCCGACCTCGGTAAAATCGTCCTCGCCCGGGACTGCGCCCATGCGGAACCCTTTGGTTTTGGAGACGACCGAGTAACGCAGGGAAACGGGGTATTCGCTGCCGCAGCGCGCTTTGATGGCCTTTACGATTTCCGCAGGGAAGCGATAGCGGTTTTCAAAGCTGCCGCCGTATTCATCCGTGCGCTGGTTGGTGTATTTCATCGTGAACTGATCGAGCGTATACCCTTCGTGAACGGCGTGCACCTCCACGCCATCCACGCCCGCTTCTTTGCACAGAAGGGCAGTTTTTGCAAAGGCTTCCACGATCTCATGGATTTCATCCACGGTGAACGGGCGGGAATAGACATCGTCTGCCCAGCGGTTCGGCGTGGCCGAGGCGGAAGCGCAAAGATAATCCATGTTGAACAGGGGCTTGCCAATGAGGCCGAACGCCTTGTTTTTGATCATTTTGACCATCAGGTCATTCACGGCCATGGAACGCCCCATGCCGGCCGTGAGTTGGATGAACAGCTTGGCGTCGGTTTTGTGGAACTCGTCCATGAACTCCTTGAGCTGGCGGAACTTGGCCTTGTTCTGGTAAAGCCACATGCCGCCCATCGTGTCGCGGATGGGCGCGATACCGGGCAGGATCAGCCCAACGTTGTTCCGCGCGCGTTCCAACAGGAAGTTTGCCGCTTCCTTATCGAAATGATTCGGCTCCATCCATCCGAAAATGCTGGTGCCGCCCATGGAGCACATGACGATGCGGTTCTTGATCTCAACAGTCCCGATTTTCCAGGGAGTAAACAGGGAAGCGTATGTTTGATTCATGGGAACCCTCCTTATTCTACGGTGACGATACCGTCGGCGCCGACGGTCACCGTCATCCCATCCTTCACATAGGAAAGAAATTCTTCACCAAGCTTATCGATTACGGGCATGTTGGAATCGGTCCAGTTGGCGGCCAGAATCGCGCCGGAAGCGGCCAACGAGTCAATCGGCTTGGAAAACAGCATGCATGCCGGCTGTTTTCCAAGGGCGCATGCAGTGTAAAGCACCATGCCGCCCGTGGTGGAGCCGATCGTTTCGGGCAGGCAAAGCGCTTTGCCGAGCATGGGCTTTTTGTACAGATCCGGGTTGTTCTGATCGCCGCATTTAACCTGCTTGTCTCCAAACATCAGCGCCATCTGAAAGCTTGCAAGCGTGTTGAAGCCCCCATGGGAAACCAGTGCTTCAGCCTTTACTTCGCCCGGCGCAACGACGCGTCCTTGAAAAGTGATAGCCATTAGTTTGCTCCCCCTGTAATGAATTTGAGTATCTCATCGTCGGAATAGAAGCGCGCGCTTGTATACGTTCTGAGCTTGTTGGATGAAGTGATGACAGGCATCTTCTTGGCAAGCGGGTTATTCATGTACATCAGCGGGCAGATGTAGCTGAGAACCACGCCGCAGTCCATCAGTTTCTGATAACGCTCCGTTTTTTTGAATTCTTCGATCACGGCGGGCGCGGAGGGGAACACCGTTGGAATGACCACCTTCCTATGCCCGTTTTGCTGCAGCGCGGCGGCTACCTTGTCCGTCCACTCCGCAAGCTGACCGAGAGTCATATGCGGACAGCCCATGAAGCAGAGCTTTGGCTTTGCGTCCATATCCTTCCAAATGCACGGATAGCTGTTTTTCACCCGCTCCAGCTCGGTATCGTCAATGACATAAACCTGTGCATCCGGCCTTATGAGGGAATCCCCAAAGTCCTTTGCTTCGGGTGTGAGCGCTTCGATGTGATAAAGGCCGACGGAACCGTTCGAGGCGGTGGCAGCGCCGAAATCCTTGAGGTATGCGGTGGCGCTTTCGTTCAGCTCGGCGCCGATCCACTGATCGAGCCCTTTGATGTAAGGCACTTTTTCCAGCACCTTCATGCCCACTGCGGAGCCCAAAAGCTGCGCTTCGGGCTTTTTGGAGGTTTTGACCTCAACGACATAGTCCGCCTTCCGGCCGTCGTCCGTCAAAAGGCCGAATTCCGGCACGAATCCTGCGATGGAGCCCATCAGCTCTATGATGCCGCTGTTCCTGTTGCAGCGCGCTCCAAGCACGCTGTTGGCATAGACCACCGCCGAGGATTCCGCCCAGGACAGGATGTCGCCGCGCTTTGGGACATTGCCCACCTGCGGCAAGTAACAGGCGCAGGTATAATCATTTTCACCGCGCAGGCCGAACTTCCTGAGCTGCTCCTCGTAGCGCTCCTGCTGGCTGTACATCACCCGAAAGACGATGTCCTTAAGAAGACTGCTCGGAACGTTTTTGTCCAGCGGGCGCGGATCGGCAGTGAACTTCTGCCCGCTGACCGCCCCGGCGCTGAGCAGTTTTTCATATAGGTCATACACCGGCGTCATCACCCCGATGCCGAAGCTGATAACCGTGTGGCCAAAGCCTTCGGCCACCGGCACCATGCGTTCAGCATCAAAGGCTTCGCCGTACATCACAAGGGTCTTTACGACCTTTGCCATGGTTTCGCCCTTACTTCCATCAAGCAGGGACTGCTGCTCCTTCGTAAGATTCATGCGGCTCTCCTTTTCCGATATGGCGTTATTGATTATTGAAACACAAGCGCCATGCTTTGACAATAATATACCGAATTCTTACAGGGATTTCAATGGACTTCAGGGAATAAACGCTCCAACAGCGTTTTATGGCCTTAGCCCTGCTCCCAGAGCGGCGGATTGCCGCATCCGCTCTGACGGGAACAATCCTCAGTCGCCTGCGGCGAATTAAGCTGCGCTGATAGAATAAGAACAATCCTCAGTCACGGCTTGTGCCGTGCCAGCTCCTTTCAGAAAGGAGCCTTTTGGGTTACAGCATCGCAAAAGCCCCCTTTACAAAAGGGGGTGGCAGCGGCGTGAGCCGCTGACGGGGGATTGCCGTATTCTCACGCATCCTTTTGCGAACTGCGGTCAAAACATGCGCAGAGCTCCCGGAGGATTACCTTCAACAGTGGGCATTTTTTTGATTGGCAGTGGAGGCCGTTTCACGTTGCCTGTGATTCCAGCTTTTCACGGAACCATTTGCATGCCGGCGTTTCGCGGTCACGCACCTTGCAGCGCGGATAAACGCAGTGGCCGTAAGTGCAAGCATGATAGCTTTTCCCAATTTTGACGTAATGCTGCCTGAAGTGGCGGCAGGTTTTGCAGGTACCTTCTTCCATGATACTCCCTCCCGATTCAGAATGGATACAGTATAGAAGAAACCACACAGCAAGATGACATTTAGTGAATGTCATCTGAAAAAATAGCAAAACGCCCCGCGTTGCCGCGGAGCGCTTTGCCATATGCCACAAAAATGAGGAGGGAGATAGCGTTATCAGCCGCCCAGATACGCCTTTTTTACGGCGTCGCTGGCGGCAAGGTCCGCGCCTGTGCCGGAAAGCGTAATGCGCCCCTGTTCAAGCACGTAAGCGCGGTCGGCAACTGCAAGCGCCTTGCCCGCGTTTTGCTCCACCAGCAGGATCGTTGTGCCGGCAGCATGGAATTCGCGGATGATGTCGAAAATCTGCTCCACAAGGATCGGCGCAAGGCCCATGGAAGGTTCATCCAGCATAAGCAGCTTCGGGTGGCTCATCATCGCGCGGCCCATGGCAAGCATCTGCTGCTCGCCCCCGGAAAGCGTGCCTGCAATCTGCTTTTCACGCTCCTTCAAGCGCGGGAAGCGGCGGAACACATCCTCGATGTCCGCATCGGAGACCTCTTTTTGCGTGTATGCGCCCATGTCCAGGTTTTCGCGTACCGTCATCTGCAGGAAGATGCGCCTGCCTTCCGGCACCTGTGCAAGCCCGCGGTTCACCAGCTTGTAGGCTTCCGTATGGGCGATGGGATCTCCCAGGAAGGAGATGCTTCCGGACCTTGGATGCATCAGGCCGGAAATCGTTTTAAGCACCGTGGATTTGCCGGCGCCGTTTGCGCCGATGAGCGAAACGATTTCCCCCTCGCGCACCTCGAAGGAAACGCCTTTGATGGCATGAATCTGGCCATAGTAAACATGGATATCGTCAACCTTGAGGATCATGGCGTTACGCTCCCTTCTTGCCGAGATAGGCTTCGATGACAGCCGGGTTGGACTTGATCTCATCCGGCGTGCCCTTGGCGATGATCCTGCCGTAATTGAGCACGGCAATGCCTTCGCAGATTCCCATGACAAGGCTCATGTCGTGTTCGATGAGCATGATGGCGATCTGGAATGTGTCCCGGATTTTGCGGATGTTTTCCATCAGCTCCGCCGTTTCGGAAGGGTTCATGCCCGCGGCGGGTTCGTCAAGCAGCATAATGCCGGGTTCCGTTGCAAGCGCCCGGACGATTTCAAGCCGCCGCTGCGCGCCGTAGGGAAGGCTGCCTGCCTGCGCGTTTGCAAGGTCCTGCATATGGAACACCGAAAGCAGCTCCAGAGCGCGCTCCTTCGCCTGGCGCTCCGCCTTGTGGTAGCCGAATCCGTGCGTTACGGAAGCGAAAAGGTTGCTTTTTGTGCTGTTGTGCAGGCCCACCTTGACGTTGTCGAGCACCGTCATGTTGGAAAACAGGCGGATGTTCTGGAACGTGCGTGCAATGCCAAGCTTGTTGACCTGGTAGGTGCTCATGCCGAGCGTATCCACGCCGTCCAGCAGGATGGAGCCGCGCGTGGGGCGGTAAACGTTCGTAAGCAGGTTGAACACCGTCGTCTTGCCTGCGCCGTTCGGGCCGATCAGGCCGCCAATCTCCGTGCGGCCCATGGTGAAGTTAAAATCGTCCACAGCGGTAAGGCCGCCGAAATCAATGCCGAGGTGGCGCACATCTAAAATAGGAAGCTTATCCGCATCGCGCTCGGGCACGATCGCCTTGCTCGGCAGGGGTACCATCTTATTCATGCGCTTTGCCCTCCTTGTTGGCTTTGTTGCGGATTGCGTCCACGAGCGCGCCGTAATGCAGCTTGCCCTTAAGGGCCGCAAAGCGCGGGGACGCGTTGAGAAGCATCATCACGATGAGCACGAGCGCGTAGATGAGCATGCGGAAGTCCGCAAGCTCGCGCAGCGCTTCCGGAAGCACGGTGATAATGATCGCGGAAATTACGCTGCCGCGGATGCTGCCCATGCCGCCGAGCACCACGATGACGAGCAGCTCGATGGACTTGTTGTAATCAAACGTGCTCGCGGAAAGGATGGAAAGGTTGTGACCATAAAGCACGCCCGCAACCCCTGCGAAAAACGCCGCGATTACAAAGGCCAACATGCGGAAATAGGTAACGTTGATGCCGGAAGCCTCCGCCGCGATGCGGTTGTCGCGGATGGCGGTGATGGCGCGGCCGTGGCGGGAATTGACAAGGTTCATGATCACGAGCAGCGTGATGAGGACTACCGCAAAGGCGATCGCGAACGTGGAATCCTGCGGCGTCCCCTTAAGGCCCGCTGCGCCGCCGGTAAACTCCAGGTTGATGATGACGCTTCGGATGATCTCGCCAAAGGCGAGGGTTACGATGGCAAGGTAATCGCCGTGCAGGCGCAGCACCGGAATGCCGATGAGCACGCCGAAAAGCGCTGCCACAAGGCCGCCCACGAGCATGGCGAGCGGAAAGCGCGCAGCCATGGGCAGGATGTCCTTCATGGCGATGGAGAACAGGCACCCTGCATACGCGCCAACGGACATGAAGCCCGCGTGGCCGAGCGTCAGCTCCCCAAGGAAGCCGACCGTCAGGTTCAGCGACACGGCGAGGATGATGTTGATGCAGATGGGGACGAGCATCGCGCGCATGTGGCGCGTGGCATGCCCGGTTTCCACCAGGATGAATACCACTGCAAACAGCACGCACACAATCGCAAGGGTGATGAGGTTGCCGGCAAGCGGCTTCATCTTTTTCTTGATGCGTTCCATTTCCCTCACCTCACACTTTCTCGGTCACACGCTTGCCGAGCAGGCCCGTGGGCTTTACCATCAAAACGATGATGAGCACCGCGAACACGATCGCATCGGAAAGCTCGGTGGAAATATAGCGCTTGGCCAGATTTTCAATCACGCCGAGGAGGATGCCGCCAAGCATTGCGCCCGGCATGGAGCCGATGCCGCCGAACACCGCCGCGACAAAGGCTTTAATGCCCGGCATGGAGCCGGTGTAAGGCCCGATGAAGCCATATGTTGTACCGTAGAACACGCCTGCCACAGCCGCGAGCGCGGAACCGATGGCGAATGTGATGGTGATCGTCCTGTTTACGCTGATGCCCATAAGCTCCGCTGCATCCCGGTCCTCGGAAACGGCGCGCATGGCCTTGCCGGTTCGGGATTTTGCGATGAACAGGCTCATGCCGACCATGATGGCGGTCGTTACGGCGAGGGTGACGAGCATGTCGCCGCGGATGGTCAGCGCGCCAAGCGCAAGCGTTGGGACGGAGAAGACCTTCGGGAAGCTGTGCTGCGTAGAGCCGAAGATCAGAAGGGCAAGGCTTTGCAAAAAATAGCTTACGCCGATGGCGGTGATGAGCACCGCGAGCGGGGGGGATTTGCGCAGGGGCTTATAGGCGATGCGCTCAACGCATACGCCAAGCACGACGCAGCAAACAACGCTTGCTGCAATCGCAAGGGCGGGCGGGAAGCCCAGCATGGACACGGTCGTGATCACCGCGAAGGCGCCGACCATGATGATGTCGCCGTGCGCGAAGTTGAGCATTTTTGCAATGCCGTAAACCATGGTATAGCCGAGCGCGATCAGCGCATAGATGCTGCCGAGGCTCAGGCCGCTGATAAGGTTTGCGATAAGATCCATCATGTTGGGGGTACTCCTTTTGGAAAAATCCTGAAAGGGGGAACGAAAGGCTGTGCGCCTTTACATGGCGCAGTGGGGGATGGACGGAACGTCCGTCCATCCCCGATGGTTACTGTTTGTTCGGTTATTCAGCCGCGTAAGCAACGTACGCGCCGTCCTTGATGACGACTGCGGTAGCGCTCTTGGTGGGCTCGCCGTCCGCAGACCAGGTCATCGTGCCGGTCAGGCCGTCCACGGTGATCGCGGTCATCGCAGCGACCATCTTCTCGTTGAAGTCCGCGTCGCCGGGCTTTGCGCCGCTCTGCTCAAGGGCAGCCTTGATGGTGTAGATGGCGTCATAGCCGTCCGCCGCGAACTGGTCGGGCGTGGCGTTGTAAGCAGCCTTGTAGGCAGCGGTGAAGGCAACGGTCTGCTCATCCTGGGCATCGGCCGCAAACGGGGTCAGCAGCATAACGCCTTCGGTTGCGGAAACGTTGTCCGCGCCGATCTTTTCAATCACGCCGTCAAGGCCGTCGCAGCCGAAGAAGATCGCGGAAATGTTGGCGCTCTGCGCCTGGGTGAGGATGTAGGCTGCTTCCTGCGCATAGATGGGCAGGAACACGAGCTCTGCCCCGCTCGAAGCGATGGCCTGGAGCTGCACGGAGAAGTCGGTTCTGGACTGATCGGTGAATGCCTGCTCGGAAACAACCTCAAGGCCGACCTCCGCCGCCTTGGCAACAAAGTTATCCTTGATGCCGTTGGAATAGTCGTTGGACTTATCATAGATCACAGCGACCTTCGTGGCGATCTTGTTGTCCGCAATGAACTGCGCGGCATAGTTGCCCTGGTCGGGGTCGGTGAAGCAGATGCGGAAGCAGGTGTCATACTGAACGCACTCTTTCTGGGAGCCGGAAGGGGTGATCATCAGGATGCCGTCCTTCTGGACTTCCTCGGTCACCGCGATGCACGCGCCGCTCGTTGTCGCGCCGAGGGAAACCTGCATGCCGTTATCCATGAGCTTGTTGTAAGCGTTCACGGCCATTTCCGCGTCGGCCTGATCATCTTCAAACAGGAGCTCGAACGTGAGGCCGTTTACGCCGCCAGCTTCGTTGATTTCCTTCACAGCCATTTCGGCGCCCTGCTTAACGGATACGCCATAGGTGGCATAGTCGCCGGTGAGGGGCCCAATGCCGCCGATGACAAGCTTTTCGCCTTCAGCGGAGGGTTCGCTCGCGCCGGAATCCGGCGTGGGGTCGGTCGTGGCCGGAGCTTCGGTACCGGTGGGGGCTTCGGTGGGTTCCGTGGTGCCGTTGGTGCATCCTGCGAACGCGGCAAGGACCATCATGAGGGCCAATGCCAGTGCAAAGATCTTTTTCATTGGAACTGTTCTCCTTCAAAAAATTTTTTGAATGTATTATGCAAAAAGGCGGCCCCGAGGATTCGGGACCGCCTTAGCATACTAGGACGATCAGCCCGCTCTCCCCGGCAAAGCGCTGCGGCGAATAATAATAATGCCTACTACAGCGAGGACCGCAACAACGACCAATACGCCGACCATCGTTACGATGGCGGCGCTGCTAAGGATGAGGGCGCATGTAAGCGGAGCGCACATGCAGGCACATGCTTTTGCGGCAAATGTTGACATAAAACGCTCCTTTCCGCTGCAAAACGCAGCAATTCACATTCATTGCAAAAATACTATCACGGTGCCACAGGCTTGTCAAGAATAATATATTATTTATTATTTAACAAAAAAGGGTAATTATATGGATTGTTTATGCAGACAATGAGCGAGAGGAACGGGGGAGGAAAAGTTACACTTTTTTCATCGGTTCACATCCCGCAGCGCATGGAAATCTGCTATAATCATATGCATATATTTTATCATTAAAAAAGGCGCCTTGCGCGCCGTGAAATAGTTTGCATGATATCAGGAGGTCAACATGTGCGGAATCGTTGGATATATCGGCCCGAAGCAGGCCGCGCCGCTGCTGCTGGAAGCGCTTGAAAAGCTGGAATACCGTGGGTATGATTCGGCGGGGCTTGCAATCCTCGGCGGAAACGGGCTTTCCGTCTGCAAGGCGAAGGGCCGCCTCAGCGTGCTTTTCGATTGGACGGAGGGCGGCGCAACCATGCCGGGCACAGCGGGCATCGGCCACACGCGCTGGGCGACGCACGGCGAGCCTTCGGATGTAAACTCCCACCCGCATCTGTCACACAGCGGTAGGGTGGCGGTGGTGCATAACGGCATCGTAGAAAATTATGCGGAGCTGCGCGAGTTTTTGACGGAGCACGGCTACGAATTCCAGTCCGACACGGATACGGAAATCGTTGCGCAGCTTGTGGATTTTTATTATCATGGCGATCCGGTGAAGGCCGTGCGGGATGCGGAGTCGCTCCTCAGCGGCTCCTATGCGCTTGGCATCGCTTTTGCGGCGCATCCGGATCTGCTCATTGCGGTGCGAAAGGACAGCCCGCTTATCCTCGGCCTCGGAGAAGGAGAAAACTTTATCGCCTCCGATATTCCGGCGCTTTTGAAACATACGCGTGAGATCGTGAGGCTGGACGAACGGGAGCTTGCCGTGCTCACGCGCGCGGGCGTTTCGGTGTACGACCGCTTCGGCGACCCGGTGGAGAAGGCGCCGGAGCACATCGCGTGGGATGTGAGCGCTGCGGAAAAAGGGGGCTATGCGCACTTCATGCTCAAGGAGATCATGGAGCAGCCCACGGCCATTCGCAACACCATAAGCCCTCGCATCAAGGACGGGGAAATCGATCTGGGCCTTGTGCATATCACGGAGGAGGTGATCCGCGCCATCGATAAAATTAATATCGTGGCCTGCGGCTCCGCGAGCTATGTGGGCATGACGAGCCAATACATGCTATCAAAAATGCTGCATGTGCCGGTGACGGTGGAGCTTGCCTCCGAGTTCCGTTACAGCGATCCCGTTGTGGATGAAAAAACGCTTACGATCGTTATCAGCCAAAGCGGCGAAACGCTGGATACGCTTTTTGCATTGCGGGAGGCGAAGCGGCGCGGCGCGCACATCATTTCCGTTGTAAATGTGGTGGGCTCTGCGATCGCCAACGAAAGCGAGGATGTGCTTTACACCTGGGCCGGGCCGGAAATCGCCGTTGCAACGACTAAGGCGTACAGCACGCAGCTTGCGGTGATGTATCTCATCGCGCTGCATTTCGCGCGGTTGCGCGGCACGCTTTCGGATGCGGCGCTTTCAGAAGCGGTTGCCGCGCTCGAGGCGCTCCCCGCACTTGTGGAGGAGATGTTGGGGAAACGGGAGCAGATGCAATACCTTGCTTCGCTGTTCTTCAACCTGCGGGATATCTTCTTCATCGGCCGCAACATCGATTATGCGCTTTGCCTGGAGGGCTCGCTTAAGCTCAAGGAGATTTCCTATATTCATTCAGAAGCGTATGCTGCGGGCGAGCTCAAACATGGCACAATTTCCCTGATTGAACCGGGCACGCTCGTCATCGCGCTTTGCACGCATGCGCCGCTTCGGGAAAAGATGGTCAGCAACATCCGCGAAGTAAAGGCACGCGGCGCGGTAGTCATTGCTTTTACGGATGAGAACGATGCCTCCGTGCCCGCCGTGGCGGATCATGTCATTGCCCTGCCCTCCTGCGCGCCGCTTGTGCTGCCCTCCATGCCGCTGATTCCGCTTCAGTTGTTCGCGTACTATGTGGCGCTGCTCAAGGGCTGCGACATCGACAAGCCGCGCAACCTTGCAAAATCGGTAACGGTGGAGTGAAGGCAACCCGCGTGCGCTTTTTGCGTCTTTGTGAAAAAGCCTCCCTTCGCGCAGCTTGCTACGCTGGGCAGGCGACTGAGGATTGTCCCGCTGCTGCGGGTGCAAGGAAGTCTCTGCTGGTTCAACAACAAAAGGGGCGCGCCGATGGCGCGCCCCTTGCAACTTGTGAATCAAGCGGATCAAGGTTTACTGCAAGCCCAAACCCTTGGTCAGCGTTACGATGAAATCCTGCACATTTGTCACGATGCCGCGCGCCGCAAGGCTGCCGCGGTCAGCCAGTTTGTTGACGACGAACTCCGCGATGTCCACACAGTAAAAATACACTTGGCGAACTGTGCCGTCCTTTAGGACACGGTAGGTCGGCGTCATATTCCCGGTCGCTATGGTATGGAGCATGCTTGCCATGCAGATAATTGTCGTCGCATCCCGCACCTGCTCCCGCATACGGTCCTGCGCTTCATAGGCGTCCCCGATGACGCCGGGCAGCGGGCCGTCATCCCGAATCGATCCTGCAAGCACATAGGGCACATGATGCGTTTCACATTGGTATATAATCCCATTTTCGATTGTTTCGTTCCGGATGAACGCGGCAATGCTGCCATGATAGCGCGCGCGGTTGATCGTATCCAAATGGTTGTAGTGGCCGTTTGGCTGGGATTGCTGTGTGTAGATATTTTGGCCGAGCGCGGTTTTCAGGTAGGCTGCCTCCAAATCGTGCGTGGCGAGCGCGTTTCCGGCGAGCAGCGCATGCACGTAGCCGCCTGCGACGAGGAGCGAAAAAGCATTTCGTGCATCGTGGTCAAAAGCGAATGCAGGGCCCATCACCCAGACGATTTTCCCATGCTCCCGCTCATGCCGCAACAGCTCGTACAGCTCGTCATAATCCCGGGAAAATGCGGTTTCGCGCGAACGGCCCTTGCGGAACGCGAACACGCCGCCCCGGTCATGCGTTTCGCGGAAGCCATCCGGATGAACAACAATGCCGTCCGCCCCGTTTTCCGTGCGCCCAACCGCAACGAGATCCCCCTTTTTCAGCAGGCGGATTTCGCGCACCGCAATCTCTCCGCCTTCATAAACCGCTACGCAATCCATACGGCTTTCCTGTGCGAGCAGCCAAGCGCCCCGGATTTTGAAATATTCCGGGAAGATGCTCATGGCATGGTATCCTTCAGGCGCAACGGCATCGGCAGGCGCAGGAAGCCAAACGGACTCCGGTGCAGCCGTAAATTCTTTTTTGGAAAAATCCGGCGCTGTATAAGCGCGCAGCGCAAAGTTCATCGGTGTCACCCCTCGGTTTTTGCCTAAAAATAATATATTTTATATCATTTTGCGGCTTTGACATGCTCAATAGCATATCATACTGGAAAAACAGGCGCAATAGTTTCGCGCTGCGGCAGGCAAATGCGCGAAACAAAAATTTGCGCACCATATAAGCGTTGTATACTGCGCTCTGCGATGGGAATACTAACCGCAGAAAAGAAGCCGGCGCACGCCGGAATCAACAAGGAGGCACAGTATGAAACAACATGGTATGCTTTTGTCCGTTTTGCTGGCCGCTCTGCTTTTGCTCGGCGCCGGCTGTTACAACGGCAAGGTAACGCCCACGCCCACGGTAAAGCCGAACCCCACCGTGAATCCGACGGTGAACCCCACCGTAAATCCCACCGTGAATCCCACAACGGACGTTTCCCCATCGACCGCGCCGAATGTGACGGGCGGCGAAAACACGATTGAAGGCTTTAAGGAAGGCGAGACCGTGGAGGTCAGCAACCTGCCCGAAAAGGTCACCAAGGCCGTCAAGGAAAAGTATCCGAATGCGACCGTCAAAAGCGCTACATATGCGACCTATATGGATAAGCAGATGTATCATCTGATGCTCGAAGGCGCGGGAGACAATACCACTGAAATTTATGCGCAGGCGGATGGCACATTGCTGCCGTTTAATGCGCAAAGCACACCGGAAGGCACCAGCGGCGGTGCGAACGGTGGTTCCACGAACAAAGGTTGAACAAACCTGGAATCAAAGCGGGCGGAACGGAAGCGTTCCGCCCGCTTTTGTGTTATAATGGACTCAAGCATTGCTTGAGCGCACTTCTTTTGCGGATTCAAGCACCGCATGATAGACATCGTCGGCGTGCCTGGGGTTCAATGAAAGCAAGGCAATCAAAATTTTGCAGGAGGGCACGTTCATGATTTTCGAAAAAAAGAACCAGGAAAACGCATCCCAGAAAAACCGGGCAGAGGAAGTGAGCATGGCGGATATGCAGGAGATTGGCAGACGCATTGCGGCGCTGCGCAAGGCAAAAAATTTGACGCAGGCTGAGCTTGCCGAGCAACTTTCGGTGAGCTATCAGGCGGTGAGCAACTGGGAACGGGGCGAGTCCATGCCGGACATTTTTAAGCTGCCCACGCTTGCGGCCGTACTCGGCACGAGCGTGGACGCGCTGCTGGCCGGTGAAACTGCGGCGGAGGAACCGAACGCTGCGAAAACGGGCGGTGCGGATGCCGCGCTTCGGGAAACGGTTCCCACGGACGGCCTTTCGGGGCTTGATTCCCAACTGAAGCGGCTGGAAGAGGAGCTGAAATCACTGGAGTGCCTGAAGAGCTTGAGGCCGCTCCAAGGAGAAGAAACGCTTGACGCTGCAGCAAGGCGGGCGGCAGAGCGGGACGGCTTCTCGCTGTGTGAACTGGAGGAACTTGCGCCGCTCCTCAAAAAGGAAACGCTTAACGCCGCAGTGAGGCAGGCAGCGGAACGGGGCAGCTTCTCGCTGGATGAACTGGAGGATCTTGCGCCGTTCCTCGGGAAGGAAACGCTTGACGCCGCAGTGAAGCAAGCGGCGGAGCGGGACGGCTTCTCGCTGGATGAACTGGAGGATCTTGCGCCGTTCCTCGGGAAGGAAACAATGGATGCGCTTGCGCAGAAAGCAGCGCAGAAGAGGAACTTTTCGTTGGACGAGCTGGAAGCGGTCGCACCGTTCCTTTCCAAAGAAGTGTTCCTCGAAATCGCGTTGGGGCGCAGGGAACGGAAGAACGGCTAAGTCTCCGTTGCCCGGCACGCCTTTGCAATGGTATACTATACGTTAAAGTCAACCGTTTCAAAGGAGGGCCGCTATGCGCCTTTTTATCGCCATTGAACTGCCGCGCTCGTTCAAACAGGAACTTGCGCGCGTGCAGAAGGAAGTCAAGCAGATGAGCTGCGGCGGCAGGTTTGTGCCGCAGGAAAATTTCCACATCACGCTGCATTTCATCGGGGAATCGGATGACCTCGCCGGCGCGGTCGCTGCGATGCGTGAGGCCGCGCGCGGTATCCGCACATTTACGCTGCATCTTGGCAAATATGACTGCTTCGATAAAAACGGCAGTAAGACCTCCTTCCTGAATGTAAAAGGAGAGCTGGACGAGCTGGACCGGCTGTATGAATCGCTGCAGAGCGCGCTGTATGACAACGGGTTTTCCCGCGAGCGCAAGCGTTTTCGCCCGCACATTACGCTCGGGCGCAACGTGGAGCACGACGAACTTGTGACGGAGGAGCTCAAGCGCCTTTCCCCCAATGCTTCGGTGACCGTACAGGGCATCACGCTGTTTGAAAGCGCGCGTCAGGAAGGCAAAGTGGTTTATAATCCGCTGCACCGGGAGCGCTTCTGATGGCGGCCCCGGTCACATTCCTCGCCGGGCGCGCGGGCAGCGGAAAGAGCCGCTTTATCCGGCAGCGGGTGGCCGAGCTTTGCGCGCGCGGCGAAACCGTTGCGCTCATCGTTCCCGAACAGTTTACCTTTGAGACCGAACGCGAGCTTGCGGCCGCCCTGCCGGGCGGCCTGCTGCAGGCGTCGGTCTTTTCGTTTACCTCGCTCGCGCGGCGCGTACTGCGCGAGACAGGCGAGCGGACGGTGTTCCTTTCCCGCCAGGGGCGCAGGATGGTCATCCGAAAAACCGCGGAGGAGGAAGCGAAGCGCCTCACCGCATTCGGCGGCGTATCCGCACGCGCGGGTTTTGCGGAACGGTGCGATTCGTTCATCACGGAGTGCAAGCGCTTCAACATCGCGCCGGAACAGCTTGCGGATGCGGCGGAACGCCTGGGCGCGAACGCACCGTTTGCGGCGAAGCTTTCCGACCTTGCGCTTCTGTATGCGCGCACGGAAGAATATCTTGCCGGGCGCAACATGGATGCGGCGGATGCGTTCTCTGCGCTGTGCGAACGCCTTCCCCGCTCCTCCATCGCCGGACAGGCCGTCATCATCGATGGCTTTGACCTTATTTCCGAACAGCTTTACGATGTTGTGGGCGCGCTGATGGGATGCGCGGGTTCACTTACGATCGCCCTCCGGGCGGATCTTTCGCCGGATTGCAGAGACAGGGTGGTGTTTCAGGCGGAAAGCCGCCTCCTGACGCGGCTTAAAAGCATTGCGCAGGAACAGGGGTGCCCGACGCGGACTGTGCGCCTGCCGGTTGCAGGCCCCCATGAAGACGCGGCAAAACGCGCGCATCCGGCGCTGCGCCATTTGGAACACGAGGCGTTTGCATATCCGTTCCGGCCCTATGAGGGGAAGGATGCGGCGGAGGCCGTATCCCTGTTTGCGGCGACAAGCCGCACGGCGGAAGCGGAAGCCGTTGCGGATGCGATCCTGAAAGCCGCGGACAGCGGCATCCGTTACCGCGACATGGCTGTCATCGCCACCGATCTTGACGCATACATCAACCCCGTAAGCCGTGCGCTTCGGGCGCGGGATATCCCGTTTTTTACGGATGCGAAGCACCCGCTTGCGGGCTATGCTGCGGCGCGCCTCGTGGTGAGCGCGCTTTCCGCCGCGGCGCATGCCTTCCGGCAGCGGGATGTGCTTGAGGTGGCAAAAACCGGCCTTGCGGGTGTGGAAACGGCGGATGCCGAAGCGTTTGAGCTTTATGCGCTGCGCTACGGCATGCGCGGCACCCTGCTTACGGCGCCCTTTGCGCGCGGGGAAGTGCCGCCCGGCGCGGAGCGGGCGCGCGCAGTGCTGATGCCGCCGCTGGTGGAGCTGCGCACACGCCTTGCTGGCGCGGCGACGGCGCGCGCGAAGACGGAGGCGCTTTATGCGTACCTGCTTGCGCTCGATGTGCGCGGCCAGCTTGCATCGGAGGCTGAAAGCCTGCGCGCGCGCGGCCGCTTTGAGCTGATGGAGGAATGCGCGCAGGTTTATAACATGCTCATGGAGCTGTTTACGCAGCTGCATGCGATTCTGGGGGAAGCGCCGCTTTCCACGGAGCGCTACATCGCGGTGCTGCAGGAAGGGCTTTCCACCTATGAAGTGGGCGTCATTCCGACAACCGCGGACCAGGTACTCTTTGGGAGCCTCGGCCGCACGCGCGCGCGCAGCGTTTCCGCGCTGTTCGTACTGGGCGCGGTGGAAGGCGTGTTTCCCGCATATGCGCGCAATGACGGCATGATCGACGATGCGGAACGCGCCTCGCTTTCCGCGCTCGGCCTTCCCGCGCTCCCTTCAAGCCGGGAGAGCACGGAGAAGGAGCTTGCGGATGTGTATGGCGCCATCGCGCGGCCAAGCCGGCGGCTCTATCTTTCCTATCCGCTTGGCATGGGCGCGGAATCCGCCGTGTCCTGCAAGCTGATCGACACCATCCGCGCCATCTTTCCCGATGTGAAACCTGGCACGGATCTTGCGCCCGCACCGCCCGTTTCGGCAGAAGGCGGGTTTTCACGGTTGGTGGAGCGCCTGCGCACCGGCGTGGATGAGGGCCGCTTTGAAGAAGGCACGCGGTCGCTCTATGCCGCGTTTGCCGCCGCGCCGGCGTATGCGGCGCGCCTGCAGCAGGCGGAGTCGGCGCTGTTCCACCAAAGCTCGCCGGAGCCGTTCGGCCGGGAGCTTGCCGCCGCGCTTTACGGCGCGCCCCTGTATGGAAGCGCCACGCGGCTTGAAACGTTCAACGCCTGCCCGTTCAAGCATTTTGCGCGCTATGGCCTTCGCATTGAGCCGCCCAAGGAATACCGGGAACGCCGCGCGGATGAGGGCGCATTCTGCCATGAGGCGCTCGCCCGGTTTACCGAGCGGATCATTGCGCTCAACATACCCGCGCGGGAGATCGCGCCGGAAACGGTGGAAGCGCTGCTTGCGGAGCTCCTGCCGCCGCTCATCGCGGAGCACAACAACGGCGTGCTGCTTGACACGGCGCGCATGCGCGCCCTTGCGGCGCGGCTCGTTCGCCGCGTGAAGGAAACGGCGCACGCCATCGTGCGGCAGCTTGCCGCGGGGCGCTTCCAGGCGGAAGGATGCGAGGTGGAATTCGGCCGCGGCAAGGCATATCCCCCCATTGAGCTCGCGCTTTCGGACGGCACGCGCTGCCTGCTTTCCGGGAAGATCGACCGGCTGGACGGCACGTTTGACGAGGCAGGCACGCGCTTTTTCCGCGTGATCGACTATAAAACGGGCAGTGCGGAGTTCAGCTACACGGATCTGTATTACGGGCTGAAGCTGCAGCTGCCGCTGTATCTTGCCGCGGTCGCGGCGGCGGACGATGCGGCGCACCGCGCCCTGCCCGCGGGGTTTTATTATCTGCCGGTGAAAACGCCCGTGCTCGAAGAAGGCCTCTCCGGCGAGGCCCTTTTGAAAGAGGTGCAGAAGGCCTTCCGGCTCCGCGGCGTATCCTTAAAGAACGCGGAGCTGCTGGAAGCCGGGGGCGGCCCGTCCGTGGCGCCGGAAAAGGGAACGGGTGTGCTCGGCCCGGAGGACTTTTCCGCCGTGGCGGAATTCGCGCGGCGCAAGGCGGCGCAAACGGCCGAAGCCGTGCGCACGGGGCGCGCGGAAACGGCGCCTTACCGCAAAAGCAAACGGGATACGGCGTGCGCCCGGTGCGATTATGCAAGCGTGTGCGGGTTTGATCCCGCGTTTGGCGGCTGCGCGTACCGCAGTGTGCGCACCGTGAAGGCGGATGCGTTTTTGGAGGAGGCCAGGCATGAAACAGTGGACGAATGAGCAGCGGCGTGCAATTGAAGAAAACGGGAATCTGCTCGTATCCGCGGCTGCGGGCTCGGGCAAAACGGCGGTTCTCACGGAACGCTTCGTCCGCCTTGTGGCGGAGGGCGCATCCGCAAGTGAGTTCCTCTGCGTCACGTTTACCAACGCCGCCGCGGCGGAGATGAAGAAGCGCGTGGAAAACGGCCTTGCGGCGGCGGCCGGCGAGGCGGAGGATGAGACTGTGCGCACCCGGCTGCATGATGCGACGCGGGATGTGGTGCAGGCGAACATTTCCACGCTGCATTCCTTCTGTGCGGAGGTGCTGCGCCGTCACTTTCATGAGGCGGGGCTTGATCCCGCGTTTCGCGTGGCGGACGAAGCGGAGACGCTCGTCATGAAGCAGGAGGCCTGGGACCTTGTTGCGGAAGAACGCTATGCGCTGGAAACCGGCAGCTTTTCCGCGCTCATCGAAGCGCTTGGCGGGAACGAAACGCGCGCGGCGGAGCTGATCCTCGGCGTGTATGAGTTCGCGCTTGCCCAGCCGGAGCCGCTCCCGTGGCTTTTGCAGGCGGCGGAGCGGTATCGGGCTTCACCGGAGGAACTGGAACATTCGCCCGCCGTGGCGGAGCTGCTCAAACGCAGCCGCCATGCGCTCGCTGCTGCGCTCGACCGCCTGCAGGGCATGCGGGACACCATCGCGGAGGATGCTCCGAAGCTGGCCGCGCACCTGGATGGGGAAATCATGGCAGTGCGCGGGCTTCTGCTGCACGATACGCGCGGCGCTTATGCAGCGGCGCTTGCGGCGTTTCCGGGCTTTGCGCGCATCAGCTGGAGCGGCGTTGCGCCCGATGCGCGCAAGGCGGTAGAGCATGCGCGCGACGCGCTGAAAAAAGAAGTAAAGGCGCAGCAAAGCGCCTATGCGGAACCGCTTTCGGCGGAGACCGGGCGGCTGCACGCACAGTATCCCGCCATGCGGGAACTGTATGAGACCGTCGCTGCGCTCGATGCGCGTTATGCGGAGGCAAAGGCGGAGCGCGCGGTCATAGATTATTCCGACATGGAACACAAGGTGCTTGCGCTCTTTCAAAACGAGGCAGTGGCGGGCGAATACCGCCGCCGCTTCCGCTATGTGTTCATGGATGAATACCAGGATACCAACCCCGTGCAGGAGCTGATCCTTTCCGCGATCGTGCAGGACGGCGGGCTGTTCCTCGTGGGCGATGTGAAGCAGTCCATTTACCGCTTCCGCATGGCGGAGCCCCGCCTGTTTATGGAGCGCTATGCGCGCTACCGTGCCGGGCATGGGGGGGAGCGGATTGACCTTAACGCGAACTTCCGGAGCACCGCTGCCGTGGTAAATGCCGTGAACGGCGTGTTTTCGCGGATCATGACGGCGGAGGCTGCCGAGATCGACTATGATGCCGCGGCGGCGCTCGTCCACGGGCGGGACGATCAGGGCTGCCCCGGCGGGGCCGAGCTGTGCATCGCGGATATGGAGGATGTGCCTGCTGCGGAGCCGGAGGACGAGGAGGATGAAGCTCCGGCGGAGGCTGAACGGCCGGACGCAGTGGCCCTCGAAGCCGCCATGGCGGCGGAGCGCATCCATGCGCTGATGGCGGCGGAGCAGATCCGGGACAAGGAAACGGGCGAACTGCGCGCGCTGCATTACTCGGATTTTGTCGTTCTGCTGCGCTCCCACCGGGGCGTGGCCGAGCTTTGGACGGAAACGCTCGCGCTGCACGGCGTTCCTGCCTATGCGGAGCTGACCGGCGGTTTCTTCGACGCGGTGGAAGTGCGCATATTCATGGAACTCCTGCGCGCGATCGATAACCGGCGGCGGGATATTTCGCTCGCCGCAGTGCTGCGCTCCCCCATCGGCGGATTCACTACGGAGGAGATCGCGCGCCTCAGGGCGGAGCATGGGCGGGATGAAGCGGGTACACCGCTTGCCTGCGTGGATTCGCTTGCGCGGGCGGCGGCCTACGACACGCCGCTTGGCGCCAAGGCGTCCGCCATCCTCCGGCATTTGGAGGAATGGCAGGAGCTTTCGCGCCTGCTCAGCGTGGAGGAGCTTTGCGGATACCTTTTGGATGAAACGGGCTACGGCGCTTTTTGCCGGGCGCTTCCGGGCGGGAAGCAGCGCGCTGCAAACCTTGCGGCGCTTGTGGAGCGTGCGCGGCTGTATGAACGAAGCGGCGCGCGCGGCCTTTCAGCATTCCTTTCCTTCATGGAAAAGGTGGTGGGAACGGGTACGCTCGGCGCGGCGCAGACGGCGGGCGCGGACGTGGTGCGCGTGATGAGCGTGCACAAAAGCAAGGGCCTGGAATTTCCCGTTGTGATTGTAGCCGGCCTTTCAAAGCCGTTTAACCGCATGGCGGCGCGCGCGCCGCTTGCAGCGGACGGGGTGCTTGGCGTAGGCGCAAAGCTGGAGGGAGGCGGCTTCCGAAAGGAAACCATCTACAAGCGCGCCATTGCCGCGCGCGCTGCGGCAAAGGATCTTGCGGAGGAGATGCGCGTATTGTATGTGGCGATGACGCGTGCGCGGGACAGGCTGATCCTGCTTGCGGCGCTGCCGAACGCGGCGCGCGCCGTGCGGGAAGCAGCGCTGCCGCTGAGCCCTGCCCGTGCGGCTGCGGCGAACAGCTTTCTGGATTGGGTGCTCGGCGCGGTGCTGCAAACACAGGACGGCGACATTTTGCGCAAGCGCTTCGGCCTGCCCTGGAAGCGGACGCAGCCGGGCGGGTGGATGCAGGTTTCCGTGCGGCCCGCCGTGGGTACGGCGCTGCTGGATGGGCGCATGCAGCGTGGAGAATATGAACGGTTTGCCCGCATGGCCCGCGCGGAGGGGGGCGGTGCGGAATTCGGGGCGCTGTTCACGCGGCGCTATGCGCATGCGGCTGATACCGTGATCCCGAGCCGCGTGACCGTAACCGGCCTTGCCGGACATGAGATCACCATGGCGGAAGCGCCCGGCTTTGCGGAAAAGGACGCGCGCTTCGGCGCTGCGGCCCGCGGCACTGCGGTGCATGCGCTCTTGCGCGCCATCCCCCTTCGCCCTTACGCGCAGGAGGAGGTTGCCGGGGAGATCGTGCGGCTGCGGGAGGAGGGCGTATTGTGTGCGGAGGAAGCGGAATCCATCTGGCCCGCGCACATCGCGGCGTTTTTTGCCTCCCCGCTTGGCGGGCGCCTGCTTGCATCCGCAACGGTGCGCCGCGAGCTCGAATTCAATTACCGCGTGAGCGCGCGGCACCTGCTCGGCGCGGATACGGATGAGCCGATCCTCCTGCAGGGCGTTATAGACTGCTGCTTTTTGGAAGAAGGGGCATGGGTTTTGCTCGATTACAAGACGGATTTCGTTCCCCCGGGCACAACGCCGGAGGAGGCCGCCGCAAAGCATGCGCGCCAGCTTACCCTGTATGCCGAAGCGCTTGCCGCCCTTACGGCAACGCCCGTGCGCGAAGCATATATCTGCCTGCTCGGCATCGGCGAAAACGTGCGGCTGCTGTAACGCCATACGGCCTTGACTTGAAGCGGGCTTTAAGCGCTATAATGATTTAACCACAAACGAAAGAACAGGAGCAAACGAATCATGGAAAAAGCAAAGGTTTATTTTACGGATTTCCGTACGGTCGCCTATGGCGACGGGCTGCCCGCAAAGCTCAAAAAGCTGATGCGCAGGGCGGGCGTCGGTACGATCGACATGGAAGGCAAGTTCGTGGCAATTAAAATGCATTTCGGCGAGCTCGGCAACATCAGCTATCTGCGCCCGAATTATGCGAAGGCCGTTGCGGATCTGGTGAAGGAAGAAGGCGGGAAGCCGTTTTTGACGGATTGCAACACCATGTATCCCGGCAGCCGCAAAAATGCGCTTGAGCACCTGTATTGCGCATGGGAAAACGGCTTTACGCCGATGACCGTGGGCTGCCCCGTCCTGATCGGGGACGGGCTCAAGGGCACGGACGACATCGCCGTGCCGGTTGTGGGCGGCGAATATGTAAAGGAGGCGAAGATCGGCCGCGCCGTGATGGATGCGGACGTGTTTATCAGCCTTTCGCACTTTAAGGGGCATGAGACCACGGGCTTTGGAGGCGCGATTAAGAATATCGGCATGGGCTGCGGCTCGCGCGCGGGCAAGGCGGAGCAGCATTCCAACGGCAAGCCGAGCATTGATGCCGCGCGCTGCCGCGGCTGCCGCAAGTGCCGGCGGGAGTGCGCGAACGATGGCCTTGTGTTCGATGCTGAAACCGGGAAGATGACGGTCGATCTCGCGCATTGCGTCGGCTGTGGGCGCTGCCTCGGCGCATGCAACTTCGATGCGATTGAATTCAGGGAGGATGATGCGGTGGAAGTGCTCAACCGCCGCATGGCGGAATACGCCAAGGCCGTGGTGGATGGAAGGCCGCACTTCCATGTTTCGCTGATCGTGGATGTTTCACCGTATTGCGACTGCCACGGCGAAAATGATGCGCCGATCCTGCCGAATATCGGCATGTTTGCCTCCTTCGACCCGCTGGCGCTCGACCAAGCCTGCGCGGATGCCTGCCTTGCCGCGAACCCGCTGCCGGGCAGCCGCCTTTCGGACAATATGGCGCGGCAGGGCTTTGTGGATCTGGGGGACCACTTCCGCAACACAACGCCGGAATCCGATTGGGAAAGCTGCCTTGTGCATGCGGAAAAGATTGGCCTCGGCACGCGCGAATATGAATTGATTACCGTAAAGTAGCCCATGTACTGGGGGCCTTACGCTGCTTAAACGGCGGCGCAAGGCCTCTTTTTGTGCCCCGCGTGCGTTGCGGAACGAGCGTTTGGGGTGATATAATTTAAGAAATCCCACACATCCAGCCTGTCGAAAAAGTCTTTCCGGGATTGTCAAGGGCCGCAGCCCTTGCCTTGCAATCGCGCGCGGCGACAGGTGCGGCGCGAGCGAAAAGCCTTGCCGCGCAAGGCTTTCTTTGCACGGAGCGCTGGCCGCGCCACCGGCGCAAGCGCGCCGTGAAATCCTCGATCAAGTGGCGCTGCCACTTGATCGACAGCCTCATCTAAAAATGAACGGGAGCAACGCATGCCGAGACAGAAAAAGATCAACCCTGCGGTCCTTTATTTCCCCGAACGGATTCAGACGGCGCTTGGTTATTTGAAGGACTTCCCCTTGACGGTGGCGCATGCGCCGGGCGGGTTCGGAAAGACCACTGCCCTCAGCCGTTTTTTCGCGCATGCCGTGCCGAAATCTACGCCCGTGTATGTGCACACGTTTCTGACCGGGCAGGCGCAGGTTTCATGGAATGCGGTCTGTAAGCTGATTGCGCAGGTGGATGCGCGCTGTGCGGAGGAGCTTCTCGCCATCGGCGTCCCGGATCAGGATTCGATTCCCGCCGTTGCGGAGACGCTTGAAAACCTTGAATGCGCAGAGGAAGCGTATATCGTGCTGGATCGCTTTGAAGCGTCCGGCTTGCCGCAGCCGGAACGGCTGCTTGAGGCGCTTTCCCGCCATGGCGGGGAATGCCTGCATGTGGTGGCGCTCACGCGCCGGCTCGCAGCGGGTGCGCTGCTTGCAAACCACCGTATTTATCTGCTGGAGGCGGACACGTTTGCCTTCCGCGCTGAGGATACGGAAGCATATTTCAAAAAAGCCGGCCTTTCTGTTTCAAGAAGCAGGGTGCTTGCCGTGCATCAGGCGACGGACGGATGGGTGATTGCGCTGCATATGCAGATTATGGCATACATCAAATACGGCGATTTTTCCGGCGCGGGCATGGACGAGCTCATGCAGCAGGTGCTTTGGGACAGCCTTTCCGAAGCGGAGCGCGGCTTTTTCCTTTCCGTTTCCATCTTTCCGCGTTTTACGCTGACACAGGCGTGTGAGCTTTCGCAAATGGATGCGCTGCGCGCGGAGAAGCTGCTGCGCTCCCAGCCGGCCTTCGTTCATTTCGATCATGAGACATATGCGTTTTACCTGCACACCGTGTTTGCTGCCTTTCTGAAGGAACGCTTTCAGGCCCTTCCGGAAGCGCGGAAAAAAGAAATCTATTTCAGGGGCGGCGAAGCGGCGCGCAGGGCGGGGGACAGAAAGAACGCATTCCGCTTTTATTATGATTCCGGGGAATGGGAACGCATATTTTCGGCTCCGCTGACGAGTTACGAGCTTGCGGATGTGGTTGACGAGGACACAAAGCCGATGATTCTTGACGTGATGGACCATGCGCCCTATGCGCTCAAGGCAAAATATCCGGCGGCGATGGTGCCGTTTGCCTTTACGCTGTTTTTTCTGCATGAAACCGGGCGGCTTCTTTCCGCACAGGCGGAGATCGAACGGATCATCCGGGAGAGCAGCCTGCCCGAGCGCCGGAAAAACGAGCTTCTGGGCGAGATGGACCTGCTCCTTTCCTTTCTTGATTATAACCGCATTGATGCGATGAGCGAAAAGCACCGGCGGGCGCTTGAACGCCTGCAGGGCCCGGCAACCTTGATCAACATTAAAAGCACATGGACGTTCGGCTCTCCTTCCGTGCTGTATCTATTTTGGCGGGAAAGCGGAAAGCTTGTGGAGGAGCTGGCACAGATGGACGCATGCATGCCCGTGTATTATCGCCTGACGCAGGGACATGGCGCGGGCGCGGAGCACATCATGCGGGCCGAGGCCTGCTTCCTCCGGGGCGACGATGCCGGCGCGGAAACGCTCTGCCACCGGGCATTGTTCGCCGCGGACACAAGGCGGCAGAACAGCATTTACCTTTGCGGCCTGTTCCTGCTCGCCCGCATCGCAATCCTGCGGGGGGATGAAGGCCTGCTGCAAAACGCAACGCAGGGCATCGCAGAGCGGGCCCGGCAAAACACCGAGGACCTTTGCCGCTGCACGCAGGACCTGTGCATGGGGTTCCTCTCGGCGCTCACCGGCAACCACGCCGTTGTTGCGCCCTGGCTCAGCGAGGGAGAGATCACGGAGCGGCGCCTTGTCGTGATGACGCAGCCCTTTGCCTACATCATACATGGCCGCTGCCTTGCGGACGGCAGGGAATACCGGAAGCTGCTCGGCATGTGCGAGCACATGGCGGCGCTCTCCGCAATTTTCCCCAACCTGCTGCCGCAGGTATACTGCAACATCTACAAAGCGCGGGCGCTCCATGCCTCCGGCAGGACGGGGGAAGCGATTGCCGCGCTTACGGAGGCGCTCAACCTGGCGCTGCCGGATGGCGTCTATATGCCGTTTGCGGAAAACTACGAAGGAATCCGCCCCCTGCTCCCAAGCGTAATGGGGGCCGCGGCCTCCGAAGGCCTTGGAAAAATTGAAGCGCTCTCGGACAGGCTCTCAAAATCGCTTGCAGCGCTTCACGCGGAAAAGCCGAAGCTTTCGCCGCGCGAGCGGGAGATTTACGATTTGGCCAAACAGGGCGTGGACAATAAAGAGATTGCCGCCCGGCTCGGCGTGCAGATTTCCACGGTTAAAAACCAGTTTTCAAGGATTTACGAAAAAGCCGGCGTATCCAGCAAAGCGCAGCTCCTGCTGCTCGATCTCTGATAAAAATGCCTGAATCGTGACTTCGGTCTACATACAACCGTTTGATTGCGCATTACAATTACGCTGTAATGCGCTTTCTGTGCGTTTCGCACGGCACGGGAGGCAATGGAGCTTGCAATCATCCCGCCGCCGCAGCGCCGCATCCCGGAGGAAGGGGCTGCGCCATAAGGAACCAAGCGAGAAAGGTAGCTTTCAGGAGGGAAACAACATGCAAAACATCAAAAAGAAAATATCTGCAGCAATCCTTGGCGGCATTTTGGCATTGAGCGCGCTGCTGCTGTGCGCCTGCAAAGGCGTAATCGCGGCTGAGGAGGCTGGCGTAACGGTTGAGAATGCGTTGAGCTATGCGGTGAACGAACTGTATATTTATCCCAACAATACGGTGGATTGGGGCAACAATCTGCTCACAACGCCCATGGAGCAGAGCGGCGCTGTTCTGACGTACCTGAGCGCGCTTACGGGCGGAAACAGGGAGGGTACGTTCAATCTCCAGCTGATCGACAGCGATGGGGACACTTACTCGTTCAACAACGTGCAGATTGCGGACGGCGATGCGCTTACCCTGACTTTCAATGACAACTATGTTCCCGTTGCGCAGCTCACGGCGCAAAGCGGGGAAACGCGCCTTGCTGTGGGCGAACTGACGATCACCGGCGACCCTGCCGAAAATAACTTTACCGGGCTTTGGACTGCGATGGAGGATCATTCCGTTCTCTATGTATTCGAGGAAGATGGCTCCTTCCGCGGCCTTGACATGAGCGACAATGCGTCCGTAGTTGCAACAGGCACATACACCTTTGCAGGCGACACGGGCGTGCTGACGGCGGCCGAAGGGAGTACGCCCGTGGACATGGAAATGCAGCTCTCCGGCGACGGTATGCTTACGGTTACATACGATTCCGAATCCATCCTAATGTTCCGGCAGGGCGGCGCTGACGAGCTGGAAGCCGTGCTTGCGGCATATGCTCAGGCGCAACCCAATGCGACCGTTCAGGTATCCGGCCCCACCGTTGTGGCGGACCGCACCTATTCCAGCGAGGAGGGCAACCGGGTACGCTTCCGGGATTATGAGCTGGGCCTGTTTGCCAGCTACCCGGAATGGATGAGCGCTTTGGAGGATTATATTCCCGGGGCGGTTGCGGTAACCGACGGGATGAGCGGCTACGTTGTGCTGCGGGATGTGACCGACGAATACTGGGCTTACAGCGGCTCCAACGACGAATATGTTACGCAGTATATCAATGACTATGTGCTGGGCGACTACGCGGTTTTGTATGAAAGCGACGGCCTGGATTACACCAGCTTCGAGCTTGTGAACAGCAACGTGAGCAACCGCATCGCCACGGCGAAGATCAACCTGTTCAGCACGAATCATGATATTCAGGTGCAGACGCTCGTCTTTACGTCCACCTACGATAATGGGGATTCGCGCGTCATCGCGAAGACGATATTGGCTGATTATGACGATCCCGCGCAGTTCCAGACATTGTATGACGAGGTGAAGAGCGGCGCCTGCCGCCACTGATGCAGGAACGGGGCTTGGAAGGCGCGTGCGTGCTGCTGCGGTAGAAAAAAACAAAATGCGAAATCGCTTTACAGCGGAAGGATTTAGGCGCTGGTCGAAGATCTGGGGTAGAGGACATCGTCTGCATGCGCTTGAAGGGCAAGGCGGGCTTCTATCCTACCGTGACTTGCAAAGAGGCATTTTTCAGCGGGCTCCATGCAAAGCACAGGGGGCTTACGATTCTCTCCGTTCATGAAATTACGCTGGATGCGCTGCGCACCCCGGACTTTGCCGGCATTTACGCTGCGTATTGCCGGGAAGGGCTTGACCCCGACGGCGGGCGGCTTGCCGCGGCCGTTGCGCGCTATGGCAAAAGGTTGCTGCTGCACCGAATGAGCGACGGACAACCGCGGCTGATTGTTGCGGGCAGCGTGGAGCTGCACAGGCGGCCTCCCCGCGGATTTCGATATTGGGAAAACGGCTATACCTACCGTGATGTATACATCCACCATACCGTGCCGGGTATAGATTAACAAACAAAAAGGCCTTGCTGATTTTGATGGTCAGCAGGGCCTTTTTCAGTGGCTTTCAGTGGAAGCGGGGCCTAAACGGTTTTACTTTTATCATCTTGATTGCCCGGAATAAATCTGCTATATTAGATTATGTTATCAGCTTGCTTAGTACCAAACCGGGGCGAGAACACCCAAAGCTGAGACCGCCAATCAAGAATAAGTATTTACGGAGAAAAGAATGGATACAAATAATAATAGTTTTTGGATAGCCTTAGACGAATTGGTGGGGAAATCGAAAATTGTAATAGACCGCCCCAAAGGAAGCGCTCACCCCAGATTTCCTGACATTATTTATCAGGTCGATTATGGCTATTTGGAAAACACATCCTCTATGGACGGCGCCGGCATTGATGTTTGGGTAGGCACAACAAACCACAAAAAAATTGATGCTATTGTGTGTACGGTTGATTTAATGAAAAAGGATTCGGAAATCAAAATATTGATCGGATGTACTGAGGATGAGAAAGAAAAAATTTATCAGTTTCATAATGAATCAAAATACATGAAGGGTATCCTAATAAGGCGCTAATTATCTGGTTTATCAAAAAGAAAAATGAACCTGGATTTGCGAAGGATGCAGAAGGCGACTGACTGCATCTCTGGCAAACGCCATTGATGTGCGCTATCTGTGCCGGATATTGATTCCTGCGTAGGGTTGATACACACGCTGTTCACGCTGGAGGACAGATACGGCCTGGAAGTTTGCAAATGTTGGACGAAGTTCATCTGCGCGTCAACTTCCGCAAGGGCCGCGACGCTGATCAACTTCACCGGATGCTTGTTGCGTAACGGGAACGGGCTGCCAAACTGGAGACAGGCGAGATTAGCAAAGAGGAATATGACCGCTGGCGTTACCGCTATCCCGGATTTGACACCTCCGGTCAGTGGCATAAGATTACACCCTCACAGGCTCTCAGCGATATGTTGGTGGATGCACTTAAAGAGAAAGGGTTATTGTATGGACTTTCTTTATCATGGTTCTAATTTCCCAGGCATCACAGAGTTGAAAGCTAATTCAAAGCTACATGGTACGGGGGAAATTGTTGCGTATGCGACTGATAATATTCCCTATGCCTTGCTGTTCATCTGGGATGAAGCTATTACCGGATATAGTGGAAAACATGTTACTGGTTGGATAAAAAACGGGATAACATATTATGAAGAACAATTTCCAGACCAGCTTAAAGTGTTCTACAGCGGTGCTTCCGGCTACCTTTACCGTCTAAATAAATCCGCAGATATGCAAGTTGTTCATAACCGGGAGGGGATGTTCTACTCTGTGAGTGATATTTCTGTTGCAGACACAGAGTACATTTGTGACGTTTATACGGAGTTTCTAAAGTACGAAGCCGTGGGGCAGTTCAAAGTGTTTCGGTATAACGAGCAATCAGACGAGAGAAAATCTGAATTGATTGAGCTAATTTCCAATGCAATCGTTAGAGAAAACTTCTACAAAAATGATGATGCACATAGAAAGTTCATAAAGAAACATTTCATCGAATCTTGGAAAAGGGCAACAGAACACAGTAGCATCTGATATATCTATAAATTCAAAACAAAAAAGAGCTAACTGACTTAATCAAAAGCAGTTAGCTCTTTATCTTTGAATAATGAAATTTTGGTGCCAAATTGTTGCCACGAGGGCATCAAACCTTAGAAAACCCAGTAATTTCTGACTTTTTAGGCATCTGAAATCATTCCCACTCAAGTCTGGGGCTTTGATTTAGGGTTATAAAATGCACTCTCAATACGCTTTTTGTCCAAATAATCCACGCATTTCGGGCTGTACACAGGTTCTTCACGAATTTTGTAGCCGTTTTGTAGCCAGCCGTTTTATACGTACTAACCGTTCGCAACGACTTGTTTTGAATGATTAGCGGCAGGTTTCGGTATGATTCCCGCCAACAATCACCCGGAATTGACCGCCTGATTCACCTCAAAATTCATCTTGGAGGTATGACCATGAGAAAACCTATATCCTGCCAATTCAACATTGACACAGCCTGCGTAGAACTGCTTTTCGACGATGGGAGCCGGATTTCCATTGACTGCACCGCCGTTGAGAACGAAGTTGCCGACAACCGCTTCCAGCGGTCGGAGCTGGACTATCTGATCTACAATGACCCGCTTGCTTATGCCGATCTGGTTCTGAACGGTGATCTAGAAGCCTACTTGAAAGCTGTAACGGAATACAAGTCTCTTGATAGCTGACGGAGCAAATATAGCGCAGTGGGCAGCAGCCGTCAATGGTCAAGATGAACGCTTCGCGCCATTGACGGCCGCTGTCCGGTGCGATTTGAGGCAGACAAGGCGAGCAAGCACAATCTGTGCCTGCCCGCCGCAACATTACGAATCATCATCTGCTTTGTTATAGGTAAATACATTCAACGCAACGCTTTCTTGCCCGCCCCAGTTTTGCCCTTGAATTGTATCTGATTCTCTCACAAAGCCGTTTTTCAGGAGAGCTTTTTCCGAATACATGTTCTCCGGCATGACAAACGCTTTCAATGTCTGAATACCTATACTTCCGCAAAGGTATTCAATCAGGAGGCGGACTGTCTCTGTCGCAATACCCCTGTGCCAGTAATCCTCATTGATGCGATACCCGATCGTCACTTGACTGATCCGCTTTTTATAGTCGAATATCTCAGCAAGCCCGATCAGCCTGTTCGGTTCTGACCGAAGGTAAATACCGGAAATGATTGTTTTCTTTTTGTCAAAATCCCTCCCGCCAAGATTTCGGATGGCTGCCAAGAGGTTGCCGCGGCTCTTTTTATACAAGAACGGCGGGATATATCTGTACACAAGGTTGTTGTTCGTGATCTCGCTCAATGCGTCAACATCATCCTCGGTCATTTTTCGGATGACGAGCATCCTGCTTTCCAGCAACGGAAAGGCTTCAAACAGTTTCCCCATAGCTTGTTCTCCCCGGACAGTATTCTCTATATTTGCACGTTCTGAATTTCCCCTCAATCCAAAAGGTTGCTTCGATGGTATGAAATTTCAGCAGACGGAACTTTGGGTCATCGATCCCCTTACTGAAAAAGCGCCGGTCGGTATTACTCCAGATACTTTCCTGTGTCGCACGATCCTCTACGAACGCTACGTTCCCAATCAGCGTCACGCTGTCCCCGCCGGAGAAATAGCAAACACTCGCTCTGGGATTATGTTCAAAATGCGTTGCTTTGCCATTCAGCTTTGAGCGTTTTGATGTAACAAAATAAATGTCGGAGAAGCCATCGTTTCGATGTTTTGTCAGCAGACAGGTGCAGGGATAACCGTTTTCACTGATAGAGGTCAATGTGGCTACGCTGACGCTGTCCAAAAGCTTTGCTGCCTTGGCTTCAATCTCTGCGATCCGTTCTTTCTGAATCTCGTGCGCTGTCTTTTCCATGTTATTGCTTCTCCTTCGCGCTGCCGCATTTGACGGCAAGCATGGTCTGTGCATCCGCAAGCTGCTCTTTGTCTGTCACGCGATAATGGATCCAGCCGCCGTCATTGCAGGGATATTTGTTGTCGATATAGTTTTTTGCATAATCTCCAAGCTGGCCATATACCGATGCAAATTGCGTGTCGGACATCCTCAGCATTACGGCAAATGCACCGTTTTCCGGAAATACATTGCAGACAAGCTTCCTTTTTCTTTTGTGAGAAATGCCCCAGCCATAGCTGTTGCCGTATGGGAAAACAATCGTCTGCGCGGTGCCATATTCGGCGGAAAGCCACTCGTTCAGTTCCGTGAACAGTGCTGCTGTCCCTCCGCAATATGCGGTCATGTTCTCAACGGTCGGTACTTCGCTTTTATTCAGCATTCTTTCATACATGGTTGTTTTCTCCTATCTCGGATAGATTTTGTTCTTGATTCTCAGGCTTGCTTCGATGTGCATAATCCAGTGCCGGGAAAACGGCATCCGAAGCAGACCTCCGATGTCTTTCCCGCACCAATAGTCAATCAGCCAGCAGGCATTTTCGTCCGTGCTTACCACCTGCAACTCCCGCAATCTCGCTTTGTCCGCTTCATTAAACTTTCTGCTCAAATCCCGGTAGGAAAGCTGTTTTAGCAATTCACCTGTGCTGCTTTTGACGGCAGCGGCATAGGCGTACAGGGCATCCAAATCAATTTCTCTGGAAAACTCCTCAATTTGTCGCCCTGCCAGCTCGTTCCCTGTGGTGATAATGGATGCGCCGATTTTGTCCTGATATGTTTTGAATATCTCATCGTCATTCTGAATCAGGCTGTGTGCAACAATGTCCTCAATTCTGAAAATGTGCCAGATAGAATAGGCAATGGTCTTGCTGTGATAGCCGTTTGCGTTCGGAAAGGGCATGGCGTTAAAATCCTCGCGGCGCAGCTCCTGCTTCATATGAAATAACTCGTCCATGAGAATCTGCCGCAAGGTCATAAGAGTCTTGATTCCATCTGGAAAGGTTGATGCTTTCCTTATCTGTACCTGAAAGGATTTATTCAGGTCTGACCATTCTTTATTCATGGCTTGTCCCCATATTCTTGAGCAAGCTCTGGAATACTTCCGTCAGCATACGTTGTGTTTCCTGCTCCGAAAATTGACAGGTTTTCGTCGCACAAAGACAGGCAATGCCATGGGTATAAACCCATAGGTGACGATACAATTTCTCTGCCGTTTGCTGGTCAATCGAAGCTGAAGCCATGATGGAATGCAGAATTTTGTGATAGCTTTCATCCAGCATCGGCAAAATGCAATTCAGAGGTGTGGCTTTCTTTGTTTCACTCATAAACAACAGTTGAAACAGTCTTGGCTCATCGGAGGCAAAGCGAATATACTGTTCACCTACGCCACGGAACGGCGGTTTCTGCGCAAGTCCTTTCTCAACATAGCCTTTATAAATGGCTTTTGCCGTTTCCAGCATAGCAGCCTCTACGTCCTCCATACTTGAGAAAACGGTGAATATCGGACAGGCAGAGCTGCCGAGCTTTTTTCCAAGATTTCTGGATGTCAGTTTCTCGATACCCTCGTCTCGGAAAATCTGTAACGCAGCATCCACGATTTGCTGCTTTGTAAACTTTGCTTTCGGCGGCATGGCATCAATCTCCTTTTGTTTTAGAGCTATCGTTCTATATCGATTGCTCTAATTATAAGGATTCAGGAGCAGAATGTCAATATGCTGCGGTAAAGGCGCGGAAAAGTTACATTCTATTCACACCGTTCTTCTTCGCCGCTTCGCTTGCCGCCCTGCGGCGTTCATCGGAATACGGCACGGTCAGCCGGAAAGAGAACCGTCCCTTGCGGATTTCAAACTCCATACAGCCCGTGTCCGGGTCTGCATCGGTCTGGCGGCACTCGCTGGGGTGCTGCACGGCGTAGACGGTCAACCTGTTCTTGAGATCGGTGTTGTGGGTGCGGATATGGATCAGCGTTTCTTTCTCGTCAAACCAGATTTCTGTGATTTTCTGGCTCTTTGTCAGCCCAGTTCTCATGCAAGCTCCTTTCTGCCCTCTGTTACGCAATAGGGGTATTTTTTCGTGTGTTTTCTCCGGCTCTTGACTTGGGAAAAACGGAGATTTTCAGACAGGAACGCGCCGGACGATACCCAGCCCGTCCAACGCGCTCCCATCGGCTATTTTCGTATTTTTACGGCTCTACACCGCAGCTGCTCACAGCTCCATATCGCGGCTCCTGCGGCGCGGCATATCACGGCTTCTGGACTGCTCTGGCGTCTCCGGCTCGGCATGAAGCATGAATTGTATGAACTCCTTGACCTTGCGTGGCGCTCGTTTGAGTGCCGCCACAAAATCCTTTGTCTGCTCTTGCAGCTTTTCATATTTACGTTTCCATACGCTGACATCGCGCTTGAGCGTTTCTACTTTATTCTTCAAGTCTCCGATCTGCCCGCGAGAGGCAAGGCTCTCCTTGGCAAGATCCTTGAGAAACTGCGCATCCTTCGGTGTCATAGAAATGTTGCCGGAAATGGACTTTTTCCCGATGCTGTCGATCTCGTAGAAGGAAGCTACCGCGCCCTTTTGCTCCTTGATTTTCTCATTGTATTTTTCAAGCACCTGCTTCTTCTTATCAATCTTTCCTTCAATCGATTCCAGCCGCGCCTGCTCTTTTTCTACCTTGAATTGCGTCACCGTCAGATGTTCCTCGGAGCTGCCGCGTTCGCCTCGCTCCACATCGTCGTACCCGGCTTCGCGCATATGCCGGAAGAAATCATCCTGCAAAACGCTGTAGGATTTTTTCAGAACAGGCTTGCCTTTTGCACTCAGAATCGGCTTGCCGTTCTCGTCCAGCGCGGGCTTCGAATCCC
>CDZQ01022282.1_pt1 | contig 41265 bp, 45 predicted proteins | sample 554831 | NCBI WGS metagenome assembly CDZQ01 (sample SAMEA3182112, study PRJEB8094) | gut metagenome | biome: human; feature: gut; material: Stool; isolation source: human stools | place: Canada | collected 2013-05-06 | reverse complement strand
GTGATATAATTACAATAAAAAAATTTCTTTATTTATTAACGGAGTTTGGTAAAATTAGTCAAATTACACCGAAGCGCAGACAGAATGACTAAGCCCAAGCGCGCCGCCTGATCTGAGCTTGGCCACCTCAACAGGCAAAGGCCGCACAGGTGTAGTCTCCGGTGTATTTGAATAAAAGCATCACACTGAGAAGGGAGATTTTCTGATGATACCAGTGGAAAAAATCGCAAGCGGTACGTTGAACAACTTGGTCCTTTACGTCGGCATCGTGGGGCTGCTTCTGGTGATCGCCGCGCTGATCCGTCTAAAGGTTCCTATTCTGCGGAAAGCTTTTATCCCCGCCTCCCTCCTGGCCGGACTGATCGGCCTGGCCCTTGGACCTTACGCACTGAAGATCATCCCCAGCGATATGATGAACTCAATCGGAGCTCTGCCTACTCCGATGATCACGGTGGTATTTGCCTGTATGCTTTTGGGCGTTCAAAAGCAGGAGTCCGGCAAAACCATGTTCCATGACGCTGCCGCCGGTCTGGGCTGGCTGTGGTCCAACAGCTTTATGCAAGTGGGGATAGTATCCCTGCTGTGTGCGTTTCTGTTCACCCCGGTGTTTGGGGTGAATCCCCTGTTCGGATCTCTGTTTGAGATCGGCTTTGCCGGCGGACACGGCACCGCCAGCGGAATGGCCACCGTGTTCCAGGACCCGGAGCTGCTCAACTGGGCGGACGGGGCCGACCTCGGTCTGACCACCGCCACGATTGGTCTGCTGGCAGGTATTTTCGGCGGCATGATCATCATCAACTACGGCGTCCGTAAAAAATATACCAAGGTCCTCACCGAGCCCGCCACCTCCGGCGATGCCAAGGAGATCTTTGCCGAAGGAGAGCGGGAGACTGCAGCCTATATGACGGTGAGCCAGGATGTGGTAGAGCCCTTTGCGTTCCACCTAGGGGTGATCGGAGCGGCGATCTTGATTGGCCGGGCCATTGTGTGGGCTTTCGGTGTGATCTTCGGATATACGGGCCTACCCCTGTTCCCCTTCGCTATGATAGGCGGCTGGATTATCAACAGCATTGTGCAGCGTACCTCTCTGCGTCATTTGCTGGACCGAGGTATTTTTCAACGCATCCAGGGCATGGCACTGGAAATCCTGGTGGTGGGGGCCATGGCTTCCATCAAGGTTCCTGTAGTGTTGGCCTACTGGGCCCCTCTGCTGATTGGAACCATTGTTGTGATGGCGTTTATGTTGCTCTGGTTCTTCTGTCTCAGCCCTCACATTTTCCAGGACTGCTGGTTCGAGCAGGGTATCATTCGGTACGGTGCCTTCACCGGCGTGGCTGCGGTGGGCTACATGCTCCTGCGCACCGCTGACCCGAAAATGGAGACCGAGGCCGGCACGATTTACGCCTTGGGCTGTCCCTTAATGAGCCCTTTCATCGGCGGCGGTCTGGTCACCACAGCCTATCCCTACATCATACAGAGCCTTGGTTCGATGACAGCTGGATTGATTTTCTGCGGCGCTTCCATCGCCATTTTAATCGTTCTGCGTCTCCTGTTCTGGAATAAAAATGCCAAACGAGAGCAACGTTGAACAGTCTGGAGATATTACAAGTCCTGTTCCGCCGGGAAGACGGCGGGGCGGGGAGAACATAAAGCGAATTTTGGAGGGAAAAGCATGGAAATGAGTGTTGCGGTAATTGGAGCCGGCAACGGCGGCACCGCCATTGCTGGTTATTTGGCCAGCGTGGGGGCGAACGTCCGCTTGTGCGACCTGTTTCCAGAGTATCTGGAGGGCATCCGGGCCGCCGGAGGCATTGACCTGACCTTGGAGGGAGTAACCTCTCACCAGTCTCTGGATCTGATCACATCGGACGTGGTCCAGGCCATTCAGGGAGTAAATTTGATCATGGTGGTCACCCCGTCTTTCACCCATAAAATGATTGCCCAGGCCTGCTGTGGTGCACTGGCAGACGGGCAGGTAGTGGTCCTCAACCCCGGACGGACTGGGGGGGCACTGGAGTTCCTCAACACCGTTCGGGCGGGGGGGGGCCATGGGGATATCACCATTGCGGAGGCCCAGACGTTGATATACTCCTGCCGCAAGACAGGGCCCTCATCGGTAGAAATCTACGGGGTAAAGAAAGCGGTGGCCCTGGGGGCCTTACCCGCCGATCGGACGGACCGAGTGATAGAATTGCTTAACCCCTTTTATCCCCAGTTCGTCCCTGCCTCCAATTGTCTGGAGACCAGTCTTTCTAATATCGGCGCCTTGTTTCACCCCACTCCGGTGTTGCTGAACATCGGGCGTATCGAGAACGATCTCCAAGGCTTTCGCTATTATTGGGATGGAATCACCCCTTCGGTGGCCACCTTAGTAGGGGAGATTGATCAGGAGCGGATGGCGGTGGCCCGGGCTTATGGTGTCAGCGTCCCCAGCGCAGAGGAGTGGTTACGCCAGTCCTATGACACTCAGGGGGAGAACTTGTACGAGCTGATCCAGCACAACCGGGCCTACGAGGACATCCAGGCCCCCAAGACCATTCAGGCCCGCTATGTCACAGAGGATGTACCCATGAGCCTGGTGCCCATTTCCACCTTGGGCTGGATGGCCCAGGTGCCCACCCCAAACATTGATGCGGTAATCCAGTTAACTAGTACCATCTACGGTCGGGACTTCCGAACAGAGGGGCGTTGCGCCAAAAATTTGGGTTTGGAAGGAATGACCAAAAAACAGGTGGCCCACTATTTCGAGACCGGCGAGAAACTACACTGAAAAAATTCCCCAGACCGGGGACGAGAAAGGATGAAGGAATATGAGCAAGGCGGATATCCTGTTTTTGAACAACAGGGACATGGAGGAGCTGGGCTGCGGAGACATGGAGGCGGTCATCCACGATGTAGAGAGGGCCTATCTTCTCACAGAGCAGGGAGATGTTCTGGTCCCGGGTAAGTGTGTCATGCGGTGGGGAACCACCCCAGAAGACGAGAATATCTATGGCCGTATTAACGCCATGCCTGGCTATATTGGCGGAGAGTATGCTATGGCGGGGATCAAATGGATCGGTAGTGGGCCCATGAACTATAAGAAAGGTTTGCCCCGGGCCAGCGTTACGGTGATTCTCAACGACCCGGATACCAAGCTGCCAGTCTGTATCGCCGACGGCACTGAGGTCAGTGCCAAGCGTACCGGGGCCTCCGGTGGTGTGGCCATGAAGCTGCTCTCCCGGCAGAACGCCGCCGTCCTCACCATCTGCGGTGCAGGTGCCCAGGGCCGCACCCAACTGGAGGCTGCCCTGATTGTCCGGCCGACCATCAAAAAAGTCTATATCTACGATATCCGAATGGAGAGCTCCCAACGTTTCGCTCAGGAGGCTAGGGCCAAGTATCCCCAAGTAGAGTTTCTCCCTGTGGAGGGGCCGGAGCAAGCGGTGCGGGAAAGTGACATCACCGTGTGCGTTACCCTAGCCAACGAGCCCATCGTCCAAGCGGAGTGGCTGAAAAAGGGCTGCCTGCTAATGAACATGGCCGACTATGAGGTCAGCTATGATTGTGTCAAGCGGGCTAGTAAGATCGTGGTGGATAACTGGGATACCATCAAGCACCGTATGGTCAGCACTGTAGCCATGATGTGGAAGGACGGACTGGTGAAGGATGAGGACATCCACGCCCAGCTGGGCCAGATCTTGGACGGGAAAAAGACCGGTCGTGAGAACGACCAGGAGATCATCTACTTCAACGCTGTGGGTACCGGTATCCTGGATTTGGCGGTGACTACCCGGTGCTATCGTAAGGCGGTGGAAACCAATAAGGGCACTGTGGTTCCCTATTGGGTATAAAGTCAATCAGGATAAAACGTAGAGGGATGGATCTTTTGATCCATCCCTCTGTTTACAGTGCATCTGCCTGATTATCCGCTGGTCCTCCTGAGCTTACGGCTGGACTAGCTTCATCCGGGCAAAGATGCCGTCCGGTAGCTTTGCCACAGAGTATGCGATATGGTAGGCTAGGACCCGGCTGTTCCAGCGTTGACTGCACTGACATTTAGTTCAATCAACTTTTATTTGAAATCAAAACCATTTGATCTCTTTCTGTTACTAATACTTAAGTTGTCTATGGTAAGTGTCCGAATGACGAATGCTGCCCGCTTCTTCAGAGCATCAAAAGTAACCAGGTAGATTTCAAACTCTGGAATTAGGCGAATGATTAAACAGGTCATCTGCCGCCCAGTCCACAGTAATATTGCTGATACAATGATTCGCTGCTGTATCTTAACTTCTTTAATAGCTTTTATATAGCTTTTCCCAGATGCTGCTGCGGAAGATCGACGAAGCCGGAATCACCGACGCCCAGTGCTATAAGAAGGCCAATATCGACCGCAAAACTGTTCTCCAAGATCCGCTAGGACGTCCATTACAAGCCCTCCAAGTCCAGTGCCATGGCCTTCGCCTATCCATGGAGGAGGTACGGGAGATGCTGGAGAAGGCTGGCTTTGCCTTTTCCCATGCCAGCAAGTTCGACATCATCGTGGAGTATTTTATTACCTACCGGAACTACAACATTTTCGAGATTAACGAGGCACTGTTCGCCTTTGACCAGAGCCTGCTGGGCGCATAGAGCCCTATCAAACTAAATGAGGAAGTGATTGACTCACTTCCTCATTCTTTGTGCTGTCTTTTCTTGTAAGTTACCAATTCGGGAGCTTCGCCATTTTCTTCATAAGTGCACACCAAAATAAAATCCATATTGGCGGCAATCCCGAAACACCTGTTTCCACCAAATTTATATTCCAGCTGAGTTCCTAAGTAAGTTGCTCCATCATCCAAAAATTTAGCGAGTGTTCCATTGGGGAGCCTGTACTCAAGATTGATGTATCCACCCACAAGCGCATGGAGCGTTTCGACCTTCGGCATGCCTTCTATGTGTAAAGCATTGATCTCGTCGATCAATTGCTTTTTGAAGTGTTCAAATGCTTCCGCCCCAGCCAAATTGGTGTGTTGCTTCCAATACTTCAGCTTCGGGAGCATATCTTTCATATATGCGCGTGCCTGTTCGGGCGTCAACTGGTCGTTTGCCATGTTTTGTACGCAGACATCGATCAGGTCATCCATGTCATGGTATATGTATGTTCCGTCTGCATAACACCATTTGCAGTATTCTTCGTTAAAGGAACCATCGATCTCCTTACTGATGCTGGCATCCTCCAAAGGCATCCCACAACACTGACAAACAAGCTCTCTCGGAGAACCGAGAAGTGTGTTGATGGAAACATCGAACAGTTTGGAAAGCAGCTTGAGTGTATCGATATTTGGTGTAGTTTCGCCATTCTCCCAACGGGATACTGCTTGGCGAGTGACAAATACCGTTTCAGCAAGCTCATCTTGAGAGAACCCCTTTTTTATCCTAAGTTCCCGGATCACATCTTTTGTATCCATGGAAGATCACCTCGTGACGATCATACAGCAAAAGCGTCAAAACAGCAAGCAACCCACAGTTGCTGTCTGTCTTAAAATCCTGCGGTAAATTGTCACCTGCCAAGCGACCACTCAATATACAAATCCCCCTATACTGTGCTTGCAAGCCAAACAACACAGTTTAGGGGGATGTTTTATGAAGAAGAATTTGACGGAACTGGTGTTCATCATGGACCGCAGCGGCTCTATGCAGGGGGGTGGAGGGGGACACCATCGGCGGCTTCAACGCCATGATTGAAAAACAAAAGAAAGAACCCGGTGAGGCTTTTGTCTCCACCGTTCTCTTCGATGATCAGATCGAGGTACTCTACGATCAGGTGAAATTAGGCGAGGTCCGGCCCATCACTGACAAGGAGTACTATGTCCGGGGCTGTACCGCCCTGCTGGATGCCGTTGGCAGGGCCATCCACCACATCGGCAACATCCACAAGTACGCCCAACCAGAGGATGTGCCTAGGCACACCCTGTTCGTCATCACCACCGATGGCATGGAAAACGCCAGCCGCCGCTACTCAGCCCCAGAGGTGAAGGAGATGATCCGGTGCCAGAAGGAGAAATACGGCTGGGAATTTCTCTTCCTGGGGGCCAACATCGACGCGGTGGAGACGGCGGGCCATCTGGGGATTGCCCCTGACCGGGCGGTGAACTACCACTGTGACAGCGAGGGAACCCGGCTGAACTACGAGGTGGTGGGGCAGGCTGTGGCCGCTGTTCGGTGCAGCGCGCCTTTGGACGCCCACTGGAAGGACGCCATTGAGGAGGACTTCCGCAAACGGAAGAAGAGAGAGCGGCGATGAGTGGTCGATAAAACGAACAAGGGACGGAGGTCACACCTCCGTCCCTTGTTCATGCCTGGGCAATTATTTCAGCTTTGCGCCGTCCTGGAAAGCGTTGGCCACCTTCTCGCCCAGCACGCGGTATGTGTTGTGGACGGGGTCGAATGTGATGGGCTGCAGCTTGTCCGGGTCGATCTTCCCGTTCTCATCCAGCACGGACTCATCGGCGCTGACGTTGACGATCTCGCCCACCAGGCGGCAGGTCTCCGGATCGTAGCTCACCAGGCGGCACTCCACCGCCATGGGAAGCTCGTCGATGAGGGGAGCATCCACAAATTCCGACTTGGTGGTGTGCCACCCGGCCTTTGCCACCTTGTCCGCCACCTTGTTGCCGGACTCGATGCCCACATAGTCGCAGGCCACTGCCTGCTCCGCCGTGGCCATGCTCACGGTGAACGCCTTGCGGGCCAGGATGTTGGCGGTGGTCTTGTGACCGGTGCTGATGCACATGCTCAACTCCTTGTCATCGCTGATGCCGCCCCAGGCCGCATTCATGGCGTTGGGCGTGCCGTCCTCGCCGTAGGCGGCCAGAATAAAGACCGGCTGGGGATAGGTCCAGGGCTTGGCTCCAAAATTTTTGCGCATAGAGATCCCTCCTTATGTGGTTTTATTATATCACAGGAATAGAAGAAGGTGGGATAATATTGTTCTGATTTCTAACACGCGCTAATCCTTATCTTTCCTGCCAGGGCTCTCTTTTGTACTGTCCGCACAATGGAAAAGGGAGGTTTATGGGACAGCTCCTTTGGTAGAATAAGACCAACAAAAAGGAAAGGAACCATCTAAGGGAGGAGATTGTATGTTCAAGATTGGATTCCATGCCAGCGACACGGAAAATCCCACTGTGAAGCAGGGGAAGATTCTGACCCGGCCTGCCGCGGAGCCGAGGAAATCCGTTGTCCTCATCCACTTTCCTGCCCGTAATATGACGCTGCCCTATTACAACGACGCCTTTGACCTGCATCGGGGGGACATTGTGTATGTAGACGGCAAGCTGGAGGGCTTGCGGGGCCGGGTGGTCGATGTGACGTACAGCTTCAAGATCAGGCTCTCCGACTACAAGCGGGTCATCAGCGTGGCGGACACGGCGGTGAAGGGGAAGCTCCACTTTGCCGGCTCTCACTTCGTCACCTTCGATCAGGAGACCCTGACCTATGAGCAGGTCATCACCTGGTTCAAAGCACCGGAGAAAGAGGGAGAGGTCTATGTGTCCGGCAAGGATGAGACCGGCTTCAGGCTGGACGATCTGGGCACCATGGGGATCAGCGGCTCCACGGCGGAGCGGGGCCGGGACTACTTCCTGGAAAACAGAGTCCGATACATCGCCGTGGATGGGAGCCATGGCCGGGCTATCGTGGAGGGAACCCACCCCTATGAGTTGGAATTTGAATACGCCAATGGAGAGATTCGGGATCTGACCTGCGGCTGCTTTTGCAGCTACCCCTGCAAGCACCAGTTTGCCGCCATGCTGCAACTCAAGGAGACACTGAAACTCATCGGGAAGTACTACGCTGGACAGTATGAGGAGAGCGGCTATTTCGCGGCCGTGTTCAAGGGAACCCTTCTGGAGTTTGCCATTGACAGCAGGGAGACCGGGCATATTGTCCTGTGAGGGCTGCCAGCTGAACCGGTAGAAAATGGAGGCGTCTTATGGATAAATTCTTTGGCCTGAACGGCAACGGGGGGCGGGACTTCGGCGAGACGATGGAACAGGAGGGACAGCAGCGGGCTGAGACCACCGCCCATCTGGAGGACCTCAGGGCCGAGTTGGAATGGTGACGGTGGCAGTGCGTCTGTTTTGAAGAAAGGTTTTGCGATCGATATCCTGATATATGGAAACGCCACCTGAAATCGGAAGATTTCAGGTGGCGTTTGTTGCAGTATAGTTCTTTCACTCCAGCTGCCGGGCGATGAAGTCCGTGATGGCTGCCACCGTCTGCGCCTGCTGTTCCTCCGCTGAGATGGCGGCGGGCAGGTCCCCCTTCTGGGGACCGTAGTTTCCAAACTGGGCGTGATTGCCGCCCTCGATCTTCACCACATTTTCCGTGTAGTCGATCTTGTCCTCCACGCTCTGGTTCAGGGAACCATAGACGGTGAGGGTGTCCTCTACCGGGTAGTCGCCATACGGGTAGGTTCCCAGCAAGATCAGTCCCTCTACCTTGTCCGGGTGCTCCGAGGCGAACTGAGAGGCCATAGCCCCGCCCATAGAGTGGCCGGCGAGGTACCAGTGCCGGATGTCTGGGAATTGGGCCATCACATCCTCCGCCGCATTTACATCGAAAATGGCCAGGTGAAAAGGCATTTCCACCAGAATGCAGGTGAGGCCGGTCTGCCGGAGCCGATCCAGCAGGGACAGGTAGGCGGCGCCCTCCACCTTGGCCCCAGGATAAAAGATGGTGGCGGTATCCGTGGGGTAGGATAGGGAGAGGATGGTCAGATCATCCCGCACCTCCAGATGGTCCTCTGTGGCAAGTACCTCCAGAGCCACACCCTCTGCCCGGTAGTAGTCGGACAGATACCAGAAAAAGCCGCCCGCCGTCAGGACCAGGATCGCCAGCAAACTGCCGAGGGCGATCTTCCACTTTTTGCGGCGGGGTTTTCTTCCTGTCGTCATAGCCGCTCCTCCTTGTGCTGCCGGATCACGGCTGCGATGGCCTCCGCCGCGACGCGGGAGCCCAACGCGCTGGGGTGGACGCCGTCGGCGGCGTAAAGGTCCCGGGTATTGGCCAGGGCATAAAACCGCTGTCCCACATTGGCCAGCAGAGCATGGTTTTCCCGGGCGGCTCTTTGATAGGCTGCGGACAGAGCATGGGCCATCTCGTCATAGTCCCAGCCCTTGGCTGCCAGCTTGGCACCGCCCTTTTGATAGGCCCAGGTGGCGAACAGAACGGGCGCCGCTCCGTTTGCCCGGATCTGCCCGCAGAGCCGTTCCACGCTGGAGAAGAAGCTATTAGGGGCGGTGATGGGGCCGTGGCTCATCTCCTGGAGGACTACATAGTCCCACCGCTCTTCCACCAGTGCCGCTTGAGTTCGCTCGCCCAGCTTGGTGTTGGGGTTCAGCTGTTCCGACAGCCGCGCCCCGCCCCGTGTGTGGTGAACGACTTCCGCCCCAGTCAGGTCAGCAAGCATCTGAGGCATATCATTGGTGAAGGTAAAGCTGTTGCCCAGCATGAGAATCCGCATGGCACTGCTCCTTACTCGTTTATTTCACTGCTTTCCACTATCATTATACACGGCCTGATCGGGAGGAACAAGGCCGGGAAGCGCAGAGGGGCCTATCAGATTTTGCGGCGCAAGATACAAAGATAAGGCTTCTGCCGCGTACGGCGGCCATGAATGGGTAGTCATGGCCGCATATTTCAAAATCTGTGCAGTTTGCCTTTTCGTTTTTCGAAACGAAGCGTGACGGAGATGGGCAAGAAATCATGTTTACAAGGAAAATTTAAAACGAATCCGAAACAGTGCGTTGACCACATTTGAGATTGTGTTTGTGCAGAACGTCAAGAAAACTATTGCTTAAAAAGTGATAAAAACCGCCTCAAAACATCTGTTTTGAGGCGGTTTTTGGTCCGAGTGGGGAGACTCGAACTCCCGGCATCTTGCTCCCAAAGAGGTTCTCGGCATTTTTTATAGTTGTTTATAGCAATTTGTAGTCCTTTCCGCTCCAAAGCAATTACTTTTTAACGCTCTTATTTCCAATGTTTCCGTGTACTCCGACGCTGTCTGTGGTCTTACATGTGGTCAAAGAGCCCTTCTTGACCAGGTGCAGCAAAACTGCAGTTGCATGGTCAGAAGGGCTCTCTTGTATGTTCAGGTTTTGGGGTATTGTACCTTCGATGAGACCAAGAATCAAGGTGTTTTTTCAAGCCAGGCGTATCAGTTTTTAACACGCCTATACAAAGAATAAGGGCGCAAAGTTAGACCTTGGGACGGAGGGGGTTGCACCCCTGCTCCCCAGATACAGGCCGAAAGTACACAGAGTAATTCAAACGGCCAGATCTGTTCGACAGCATTAACAGGCAGATCGTATCGTTCCCGCTGAGCCGGAAAACCCGCTGTGCACGGCGGAAATGAACCTGGAGGACGACTACGGGATGACCGACGGGATCATCAACAACGGCCGCTGTAGTAAGGAACTGGAGAAGATCCAGGATGAGGTACACAGGCCGTGCCGGAGAAAACGCCCTCCATCTGGGAGTAGCCGGGGGACGCAAAACGAAAGTACGTAGAGCGGAAGGTTCCGGACAAGCCTACCCCTCAGAAAAAGCCTCGGGAGTTGGGCAACTTATGAGCCAGATTAAGAAATAGTATCGTAGTGTCAACAAGTTTTTTATTGTACCTTATCGAAGAAATTGGAGAAGACGAAAAAGAGTAAAAAAGAAATCACCAACATGGGAGCCGAGCAATCGGTCCTCATGCTGGTGATTCTAACTATTCAAGATTTATGTGCGGCGTATTGAGCATTAGTATGGCGGATGATGGATGACAAGTCCACCACCAGCTGTAGCTCTAACAATCTCTTTTGCTTGTTTTTGAAACTTGCTTCTTGAACGGGAGACACGTCTTAGTTCATTCATATAGATATCATACGAGGACAATTCTTTTTTTGCATTAGGGAGAAACAAGAACGGAAATTTGTTCATGATATCATCTTCGTCTTCACAGGCTTCGATAAAAACTAAGCCATTTACATATCCCTCGTAGTACGAAGCATCCCAATAGTTTTCAGCTGCTAAATAATTTTCAGTCCATTCCATATATTTTCCGGCTACTCTAACTAATCGACCGGGTTCATTGTATTCACCAGTCTTGTAGTTTTGTAAAAAACGCTCAAATGCATGAATTACGCCATCTTGATAAGAAAGAGTATAAACAGCACAAGGATACTGACATAAATCTAACATAGATACTTTATGATGAAGTTCCTTCATCTCAACGAGAGCTTCAGTCACCACGGGTGAAACAGAATGATTTTTGATAACCCCCTCTTCAATAAGTTCAAACTTTAATTGATGCAGAAAAAACGTTCCGGATGTCACAATAGAAGTTGAATTTTTATATGCAAGTCGATCTTTAAGTGTCTCATCTAATGTAACGATATAGATATGAGGGAAAATGTCGCCCATCTCTTCTCGTAGATAATCGATGATTTGAGAAAAGTCTTCATCGCCAAAGGAAAAGCCAATAAATACTACGGTTTTAGTCGCAAGAATCGATTTTAGTGTTGCGCCGACAATACCATTTTGTAGCTCAGAAAACCGTTTCTTATAATCTTCGCTTGTAGCAATAATTGAACTCAGGTTTTGAATAGAACCATGAATCTTTAAAACACATCTTGAACTGTCGTCCCAAAAGGCAAAATCTTCTGGAATAGTGATGGGAATTGCCCCACAATAATCTTCAAAATATGTATCCCAATTCGTAGTAATAACAGTCCTGATTGGGTAGATTTGTGCTAACTCTCGATGGAAAGCTGTAGCTTGTCGTTCCAACTCAGGGAATGAGCTAATATAATGAAATCTTTCTCTGATTCTTTTGAGAAGTTTCTTCCGGCCATTGGGCTGATTGCAATATAGCTGCATCAGTTCAGAAAAAGAGACTCCTTCTTCCTTTAAATCCAACTCATTTTTAATAGACGTGTAGAACGAGTATGGTAGAACATTTTTATCTTCGGTACTAATTCCTGCACCGCAAAAAAGTACAAGTTCACCATTGAGAGCAGCGTCAATAATTTCTTTTGGAAAGGTAAAAGGTTTATTGTTCTTACAAATTGCACATTCACAAGCCATAGGAATGCTCCTTATTAAAATGGGGTAATCATAAAGAAAAGGCAGCCATACTTAAATCATACGGCTGCCTTGGCGGCGCAAAGGCCTACCGTTAATTAATTATAATATGATCTATGGAAAACTACAATAAGATATCAAATTTCTGCAGCTACTATCTAATTCTGCGTCCAATAATCAAATAAATAGGCGCTATAAAGCATATTTAAAAATAGGTCTTTGAACCAACAAACTGAGAGATACGGGCTATAAACAAATCCTAATGCTCAAAAAATCCAATTATTATAAGAGAAATAAAAGTATTTAACACTGATTTTTCGAATTTTTCTCACTTTAGTGCCGTCTTCAGAAGAATTTTCCCCTCCACTTGTGATGGCCATTTTTTATAAAATTATATAACTATTTTCCAATTTTTAAGAGAGTTGTCCGCGCTTTGAGAGGTTATTTGTAATCTTTTTAAGATTATTCGTTTCTGATTCCTAAAACGACTTAAACGGTTGAACTAAATTTTTTCTGATACTTTCTAATGGTTTTTAACCATTTTTGCTCCATTCCGCTCACTCTTTACCGCTCTTAATTCCACTGTTTCCGAGTGTTCCGACGCTGTCTGTGGTCAAACATGTGGTCAAAGAGCCCTTCTTGACCAGGCACGGCATAACTGCCATAGCCTGTTCAGAAGGGCTCTTTTTTATGTTCAGGTTTGGGGTATTGTACCTCTGCATAGGCTAAATAGTGTCTACACGAGTTTAGGTTAAGATAGCACACCAAATAGCAATGCAACGAATTTGCACCGCAGCTAGAAATGAGGATGTATTTTTTGCGTATCTTGTAGCAATTCCCCGCCAGCGTTTCAAGTGCAGGAAAGTATTTTCCACCAAATGGCGCAGCCGATACAAATAACGGTCGTACTCCTGCTGTTTTTTACGGTTTCTTTTTGGTGGAATCACCACTTCCATTCCAGCGGCAATGGCATAGGCAATGATTTTATCGGTATCATGCCCCCGATCAGCCAGCAATGTTTCGGCAGATATGCCCTCAATCAGATGGATAGCTTCTTTGCAATCAGCTCGGGTACCCTCTGTAATAAGTACTCTGACCGGCAGACCATTTGCATCCACGGCAAGATGAATTTTGGTATTGAGCCCCCTTTTGTGCGGCTCATATCCTGGTTTCCACCCCTCGCTCCAGCGGCATGAGGATGTACTTTGCAATGGCTTGCATCAATCATGAGCCATTCAAAATCAGGTTCATCCACCAGAATTTCCAGCAGCTTTTCCCAGATCCCCTTGTCCCGCCATCTGCGAAATCGTTGATATACAGTACCCCATTTCCCATAGCACGGCGGCAGGTCTCGCCACGGAGCTCCCGTGCGTAAAATCCAGAAAACTCCGTTGATAAACTGCCGATTATCATTTGCAATACCACCCCACTGTCCTGGCTGGCCAGTCAGGTGTGGCTCCAGCAGTTCCCATACTTTATCGCTTATATCATGCCGCTGCTGTTTGTTGTCCATAGGAACACCCCTTTGACTGGTCGTGTTTCTATTATATCATACATCTCATGTAAACACTATTTAAGAAGCAAGGTGTTTTTTCGAGGCAGACGTATCAATTTTTAACATGCTATAAACAAAGAATAGCCAACCTCCAATGGGCCCCACAGAAAAAAGTTAGGCCGGAACGGGGAAGGATGCATATATAAAAAGGAATACTCATAGCAGCGACACGACTAATTCCTATGCATATGAAATAAAAGGAAAACAAGTGTTCAAAGCCGATTGTAGCAAAAAGTTTTTGGCGATCCATCAAAAATAATAGTGTGTTTGCATGATCCAACCAAAAAAGCATTGCCTATAAATTGGCATAGTGCACAAAATATTGGGCTTCAGAAATCAATGGTTATTTGATTTTCCGCGAGGTTTAGAGTATAATTGACATATTTAGGTATATTATTTTCTGGAGTAAGAACGGAGAAATATATGGGTTATTTATCAATTAGACAAACATCTGAAAAATGGAACCTTTCTAAAAGATGGATAAGTGATCTTTGTGCAGACGGAAGAATTCCTGGCGCAATAAAAATTGGTTCATACTGGGCTATTCCAGAGGATGCAATAAAACCTGCGGATGAAAGAATTAAATCTGGAAGATACATAAAAAATAAGCGATCTTGTGAAGCATAAGATTGCTGAAAGGATTTTTTCTATGGAAATATCTATTGGTAAATTTACATTAGAGTCTCTTACAACGGGAATGTATAACGAACCTGAGGCCTGCTTCCGTGAATACATCCAAAATGCAGTTGATGCGATTGATGTGGCTGTCCAAGAAAAACTTCTTACCGTTGAGGAGAGTCGGATTGAAATAATCATTGATGATGAGCGAAAAGTCATAAGTATTAAAGACAATGGAATTGGCATATGCGGAACAAACGCTAGAAAGACGCTTTTAGATATTGGTAATTCAAGTAAGCTCCATACTGTTAATAGAGGTTTTCGCGGAATAGGCCGTTTAGGCGGACTCTCATATTGCAAACAGCTTAGTTTCTGTACAACAGTCAAAGGTGAAGATATCAAAACAATAGTTACATTTGACTGTGAAAGATTACGAGAATTGTTAATTCCCGGACAGGGTGACGAGCATACGCTGCAAAGTGTTATAGAGGCTGTTACTACTGTTAATGTTCTTGAAGAACAGGAAGCAGCGCATTATTTTATTGTTAAAATGGAAGACGTTGATGATATTGCAAGTCTTCTAGATTTGGATATGGTCAAAGATTACATATCTCAGGTAGCTCCGCTTCCGTATAGGAAAAACTTTTATTGGGGAAGTATTATCAAGCAAGATCTCGAGGCAAAAGGGGTTTTTATCGCTGAATATCCCATCTTTATTGGGCGTTCTTTCGAGCACCTAACGCAATTATATAAGCCTTACAAGTTGACTCTTGACGTTTCGTCAAGAGCCGGTGTCACAAAAGATGAAATTAATGGCATATCGTTCTTTGATGTGGATGATGACAAAGGAACAACTTTGGCATATGGATGGTATGCAGATAGTGAATTTTCAGGGACATTAGCAGACGATAGATTATCTGGTATTAGAGTTCGACTCGGAAACATACTTATTGGAACTTCTAAAACATTATCTCCTTATTTCAAGGAATCTCGTTTTAATGGATGGGTGTTAGGAGAACTGTACGTTGTATCCCCAAACTTAAAGGTAAGAATTTCTGGATATACTATTCCAACGTACTGTATTTGCCTTAATGGAGAAGAATTGTACAAACCTTACTCTGATAGCTTTACCTCGGATCGTGTAAAGAAGATTACAGATAGCATTCAAGATATCCAAGTTAAGAAATTTTATAGAGGAGAAATTCTGAGTGCTGTTCTTTGGTATGCTAATACTTCATTTTATGGAACAATTAATAATAATGCTATAAAGGGCATTCGAGTTCGTCAGGGAAATATTTTGATAGGTGACAAATCAACCTGCAATTCCCATTTTAAGGAAGAACGCTTTAATGGATGGATTATTGGAGAATTGCATATTCTTGATCCTGACTTAATCGCAAATTCTCGTCGAGATGACTTCGAAAAGAACGATACTTATTATGAATTGATCAAGATGTTTAGGGAATGGGCATTTTCTGTTTCAAAAGATATTCGTCGGATATCTTATGAGAGAAGCCTTTCTAGAGAGAAAAAGGCTATCATAGAAGCGCAATCTTTTGAAGATGTAGATGCAAATGATCTTTGTTATGAAGATTTTAGTTATGCAGAAGATACCACAGAAAGTGATTTCTTAGACAGCGGTGAATCAGAAGTAGTCGCTGAAATGGACTACATAGATAAACTATCGTTATTGATTGACCAAAAGAAAACACAAACTAGATATCGTGCGTTAAATATCAATTTCAAACTTACGATGGAGCAACGAAAGGTTTTAGAGCGAGTTTTTGATGTAATTCAGCAAGAATATGAATCTCAGGATGCAGAAAAATTTATAAACACAATTGCTAGAAACTTTTAGTATGTAGCTCATTTAGCGGTAAACTTTCGCACTAGATAGCAACATGTTCACATTCGTGAATGCAGGAGCAAGGTGCTGCTGTTTGTTCGTGAGTTCAGGGCCGACTGAACCACAGGAGATACAGCGGCGTGATACCTTCATGGGACTGGAAACTATGTAAAGTATGACGGAAGCAGGCCCATGAGTATTATTTGAAAGCTGGATCAACCGATCCCGGCGAAGTTTTTATAGAAAATAAATTGGTGGTAGGATAAATGACCGAGGTAGTTGCAGCACTCATTTGGAATCGGAACAAGTTTATGATTTGCCAACGTCCAGAGCATAAGGCAAGAGGGCTCCTTTGGGAGTTTGTTGGCGGCAAGGTAGAGCCTGGTGAAACAAAGGAACAGGCCCTCATACGAGAGTGTCAGGAGGAACTAGCTGTCACATTGGATGTAGGGGACGTATTTATGGATGTCATCCACGAATATCCGGATCTGACTGTCCACCTAACTCTGTTCAATGCGTCGATTCAATCAGGCATTCCTCAAAAGCTAGAGCACAATGATATCCGGTGGATTACTGTGGATGAAATCGATCAATATGATTTTTGCCCAGCAGATGAGGAAATCCTAACGAAGCTGAAAACTATTGAGTAAACGGAAGACCCCTTGACTATTGTTGGAAAACACATACATACAGAGAAAGGAAAAGCGTGGGATGAAAGTCATCTGCTTCGGTGATTCTAACACCTACGGATATGATCCCCGAGGTTATTTCGGCGGGCGCTATGATGCGGACAGCCGATGGGTGGATATCATGGCTGCGGAAACCGGCTGGACAGTCTATAACATGGGTCAGAATGGCCGGGAGATTCCGTCTGCAGCTCCCGCCTTCCCTGCTAACACAGATCTGCTGATCATCATGCTGGGGACCAATGATCTGCTCCAGGGGTGCAGTCCTGGGCAGGCCGCTGAGGGATTGGAGCGGTTCCTCTCAGGCATCCCTCTGGACCGAAGCAAGATCCTGCTGATCGCGCCGCCACCAGTTACTCTGGGAGTATGGGTACCCAGTGCGAAGCTCATTGATGACTCCCGCACCTTTACCCGGCTCTGTCAGACCCTTGCGAAACGAATGGGTATTCGTTTTGCCGACGCCGGAAACTGGGACATCTCCTTGGCCTATGACGGCGTACACTTCACGGAGCAGGGCCACAAAGCCTTTGCTGCCGGACTTCTGGAGGAACTGAAATGAAACGAATGATCCCTTTGCTGCTGGCCCTTTTACTGCTGAACGGATGCGGTGGAAATGACTCAGATGGCTCCTACCAGCAGATCACACAGGAAGAAGCCAAAGAGATGATGGATACCCAGGAGGTTATCATTCTAGATGTGCGGGAGCAGGACGAGTATGACAGCGGCCACATTCCAGGTGCCGTTCTTCTGCCGGTAGGTTCGATTGACGAAGATACTGCCGCCGAGGTGATCCCGGAAACAGACTCCACGGTTCTGGTCTACTGCCGCAGTGGAAACCGCAGCAAGACTGCATCCTCTACTCTGGCTGACTTAGGCTACACCAACATCTACGAATTCGGCGGCATTAATTCCTGGCCCTATGAGACAGAGCCATAAGGGAGAGCGGCATAAAATCTATATCACCTATACAAAGAATACGGGATCGGCTTTTTTAAAGCCGATCCCGTATTCTTTTCTTGTCAGCGGTTTAGGAGTTCTTCAACCACTTCTCATATTCCTCCAGAGTGATATCTCCGGAATCGCATTTCTTTTTCATTTCTCTGGCCTGCTCACTCCAGGCGTAGAAATCCTTGTCAGAGATACGTCTAGCCTTGATCCGGGCAAAGCGTTTCTTATACTCCTTGCGGTATGCCTTGAATACTGGATCGTCAGACTGTTTCTTTGTCCACTGCTGGAAGGCTCCGGTCTCACGGCAGGTCTGCTGTCCTTCAGCCACTGGGCGCTCACAGTACTCTGCGCTGACCCGTCCTGTCTGGGGGAAGTAGCGTCCGCAGTTCTTGCAGCGCCGCACTGTAACGCCTCTCTCCACACAACTACGCAGAGAGTAGTCGATCATGTCCAGAATGCTGGCGGAGTACAAAACCGGTGAACACCGGCCCGGCTCCACGGGCTCAAAGCTGAGCGGAATGGGGCGGAAGCGAAACAGCTCCGGATCCTTCGGACTATCGTAAAGATAGTTCATAGCTGCCTGCTGCTGGGGATCACGCCCTGCGCTGTCCACATCCAGAACTAAATCAAAGAATCGCTGCACCTGCTGCTGGTACAAGATAAGCTGTTCCGGAAGATGCCGTAGTTCCTCCAACATCTGCTGATCCTCTGCGCTGCCCCGATCGCCGTAAATCCCCATCCTGGAGAAACGGTCATACCAACGCACATACAGAAGTTCCAGATAGATATGTCGACTTTTCAGCTGGCCCAGTTCCACCATGGCGTCTGTGCCAGCCTGTCGGTCGTCTTCTGTGATCAGCCGACTCCAGCAATTTTCAATCCGATGGAGAGCGGGTGTCAGTTCCCCACAGTCCATCTCCAGAAAGGTAAGCAGGCTCTCCAGGAATGGAAGTTCCCGGCAAACGGACGGTGCTCCCTGTGTCCCAGAGGCGTCATACTGAAAAAACTCCCGCTTTTCGGAGAAATACATTTTTGCGTACCACATAGTCGGCTCCTCAAAAATAGACTAATGCTAAATATAAGTTTAGATAGTCTTGACAAATATATTTTGGTATGTTACGATACTCCCACAGCGATAACTGTCTAATCAGGGTTACCATTAGTCTAACGCCGAGGAGACAATTTGTCAATGGAAAGTTTCATCATCCTCCTGGTACTGCACCTTGAAAACAAAATACCCATCACCAGAGATGATACTCATCGGAGAAGTATTGCCATGACGCTGTCATCGGAGAAACAGCCGAGCGTACCAAGGTGAACGCAAACGTCGTGCGTGTCAAACAAGGCCACAGGGCAGGAACAGGTATGGTGATGGCCAGACACAAGCAAAAGACAGTCATCGTAAAAAAAGACCGCTGAACTGCTGCAACAGTTCAACGGCCTGCTGCGTTTCGGAAAACACAGCCCAATCTGTGTTCAGTTTATCAGAGAGACCTCCGAAACGCAAGAACAATTTTTCTCTGTACTTGAAAATGATCGGAGGTATTGAAATGAAAATGTCAGTCTGTAAAAGCTACGACGACCTGCCGCTGTTTCTCAACGCAAATCTGGTGGCACAGGTGCTGGGCGTGTCCATCTCGACTGCCTACGAGGTAATGCACGAACCCCGCTTCCCCACGCTTCGTGTGGGCAGCCGCATGGTAGTACCGAAAGAAAAGTTCATTCAGTGGGCGGAGGAGCAGTCTGGAGGTGCGAAATGAGAAAGCAGAACTGGCCCAAGCGTGATCCCATCAAAAACTATTTCCCGCTACCTAACGAGATCTATGATCTGAAGTTGTCCCACGGTGCCATTGCTGTTTACAGTTATCTGCTTCGCCGGGAGGACCGCAAGACCTATCAGTGTCTGCTCAGTTATCGAGAGATCGGAGAGAGCGTGGGGATGTGCGTGACAACAGTGCGAAAATATGTTGCGGAGTTGGAAGAGCGTTCACTCATCCGCACGGAGCGCACCTCTGTCATCACCAAGGATGGCCGCAAGCAAAATGGCCGTCTGCGTTACTACATCCTGCCGATCCAGATGTCCATCAATCAGTACTACCAGCGTCAGATGGACATGGCTGACCTGGCACTGGAACAGCAGAAGGCAAAACAGCGCATGGATGCGCTGGAGAGAAAGGAAGGTGCAAACTATGTTGATGCGAATTCTTAACAGCCTGATCGAGCATACGCCTGTGCTCGCCGCCCGGCGCACAGTAAAAACAAAGTGGTACATCATCAATCGATACAATGAAAGTCATAATGATACCATGGATGAAAGTGCAGTGATGCTGTTTCTCTGTGATGAACAACGCGGCAATCTCACTGAGGAGCAGCGGACCTTTGCGAAAGAGAAGAAAGCAGAAGTACACAGCAGTTTTTCTCTTAGCGTATTTGAACTCATTTTGTACCAGGTCATGTACAGCCTTCATCTGGTATCTGGCCCGGAAGATTTCGCCGCTGTCTTTTCCAAATCAAAAAGCGGTGAGACCAGCCGCCAGATTCCCCCGTGTAACGGCCTGTAAGGGGCTGTGTGCCCTCCTTGGGGGCAGGGCAGAGTCCCTGCCCCACCGAGGGCTTTCAGGGCAAATTTGGGCCGAATTTTGGGGGGTGAAGGTGTGGACGAAAAAAAAGCAGGCAGAAAGGACCGGCGTCGTTCTGCCGCCTGTCCGCCCACAAATGCCCGCAGTGCGGGCATTTCACGGGTTTTTCTTAGGCGTCGTTCCTGGAATTTTCAAAGCGCCGTGCCCCCTTTTTCACCCCAAATCCGGCCTGTCCCTTAGTGCCGCAAGGCTTTCACTTGACGCTTTTCGGAAAAAAGAGGAGGAATTCCATATGATTGAGAACGGTAAGAACCGCCATACTGTGTGGCTGACGGACGAAGCGTGGAACATGGTCGGCGGGGAATATAAAGCGGATGGCTGCTCCACGCAGAATGAGTATATCGAAAAAGCAATCCGCTTTTATACCGGCTACCGCAAAACCGATCGCAACGAACGCTACCTCACTGACACAATCTCCGGTGTGCTGGAAACACGATTGGGCGCGCTGGGTGATCGCATTGGAAAACTGCTGTTCAAAATGGCGGTGGAGGAGTCCATGATGATGCGCCTGCTGGCGATGGACGAGAGTCTCACATTCTCTGAACTGGAACCCCTGCGCAAGTGGGCTATCCAAACCGTGAAGAAAACAGATAGCGGATTGAACTTCGATGACATCCTCAGGATCCAGCAGTAAATGTGCGCAAGTGATGCTCCATGTGTGTAGCACAGTCTGGACACAGTGGATCCGAATGCACAAAACCGGTACAGGCGTATTAAAATCTGACATACCAAAACAAAGATAAAAACCTCTTCGCAGATGCAAAATCTTTCTGAAATAGTTTCAAAGTAAGGCTGGATATTGCAAAGAGGTTCGGGTATTGTGTGTTGCTGAAAAGGAGGCGCACACATGAACGACTACATGAGAGCCCTGCACCAGAGGTTCTTCCGGGAACCGGATGTGTCAGAGTTGGAAGAAGATATCGAGAACACCCGCCAGGAGGTCCGAGACTTCTTGGATAAGATGCAGCGCCGCAGGCTCATGCATCTGGTGGACAGTCAGAATCTGTTGAAAGAAGAGATCTCTCTGGCCAGCTTCGCCGCAGGGTTCAAACTGGCCTGGGGACTGTGCAAGGAACTGGAGGCAGACGGCCTGTACTCCTTCGACGAGGAGGAGACAGAACGCATCTGCCGCAGAATGGAACAGGAGGAGTGATCGAGATGACAAATCGGCTTCCCATTCAGCGGTGCCAGTACTGTGGGTGCGAGAACATCGGTCTTGGCTGGCAGCACGGCGAAGCGCTGGTCACATTCAAGAAACACGGAATGCTGGGCAACCGACTGCGGTATCTGATCTGTCGCCGCTGCGGTGCAGTGCTCTACCAGTATGTGGCGGAGCCTTACAAGTATCCTCCTGTGAAATAGGCTACACAGTAACCGCACGACAAATGCAACTGAACGATTGGAGGTGAAACAACATGGCAAAAAGACGACCATCAGGAGATGGCATGGTACGCAAACGGGAAGACGGGCGTTGGGAAGGCCGCATCGTGGTGGGACACAAGGAAAACGGTGATCCCATCTTCCGATATGTGCTGGCCAAAACTCAAAAAGAGTTGCTGGCCAAGCTCCACCGTGATATGGATATCTATCAGGATGCACAGCTCACCGAGGACAGCCGCATGACCCTGGGTGAGTGGCTGGATCGCTGGATGGAGGAGTACGGTGCCGTTACCCTGCGCCCTAATACTCTGCGCAGCTATGAGCAGTACATCCGGTGCTATGTGAAACCCTACCTGGGCGGTAAGATCGTCTCCCGGGTCACACGGCTGGACATCCAAAAGTTGTACAGGAAACTGAAGAAAGAGGGGCGTGTCCACGACCACCCGGAATATGGACACGAGCTATCGGACAGCATGGTGCTCCGCATCCACGCCATGCTCCACCGCTGCCTCAAGGATGCGGAACGGGATCACATCGTTCCCTATAACCCAACGGACGGTGTCAAGCTGCCCAAGAGCAACTACAAACCAAAGCAGGTTCTCGACCGGGAGCAGATGGATGCGTTCCTTGCGGCAGTGGACAAGAACGAAATCTGGCGGGACTTCTTCTACAAGGAGTTGAAAACTGGCCTGCGTCGAGGTGAGATCTGCGGTCTCATGTGGAGGGACTTTGATGAGAACGCTGGGACGCTGAAAATCCTCCGCTCGGTGAATGTACCTAAGCGGGGTGAAATGGAGATCGGCGAGACCAAGACAGAGAGAGGCAGACGCACCATCCGCCTGCCCCCCAGCACTGTCCAGCGGCTGAAAGAGCGGAAGAAGCACGCAATCAGTCAGTGGATCTTCCCGGAACCGCTGGCTCCGGAGAAGCCGGTGCGCCCCAGCGCTGCCTACTACTGGATGAAGGTGCTGCTGCAAGAGGCAGGACTGCCTCACATCAGGTTCCATGATTTACGCCACCCGTATGTCAAGCCCAAGACAAAAAAATATGAGAATTTTTTTGGAGAGTGCAGGAGGAACACTCTCCAAGCTAACGGACGGCCTCTCTTGATGCCCTGTTGGGCCTGGGTATAAACTCCCTCACGCGGCTGGCATATCGCGCGATCTCATTCTTATGAACGGCAATCAAGTCCTTTGCCTCGTCTGCGGTACATTCCATAAGCTCATCCAGCAGATAATCTACCCTGTCCTGATTATCAAGCGCCTCCAAAAACAGAGGATGCCATTTCTCATCCTCCGGCTTTGGCTCATACTGCCTTTTCCAGTCCTCCAGCAAATGCCGGTAGCTACAAAGGGCACGGTAGTTTTCGTTTTGGTAGTTCTTGAGCCGCTGGAGCAGGGAGCGCCTTGCTTTGACCGGCGATACCGCCTGATGCACCTTTTGGGGGGAGCGGCGGTCATAGCCTATATTGAAATCGGCGGCGAGCTTTTCAGCCGCCTCTTTCAAGCTCAAATCGAACAGTCTGGCGGTGAAGTCTATCACATCGCCGTCCGCGCCGCAGCCGAAGCAGTGATACCGCTCATCCACTTTCATGCTGGGTGTGTGGTCATCGTGGAAAATGCAGCAGGCCATTCCCGCGCGGTTGACGGAAACACCATAGCTCTCAGCCGCGTCCCTGGTCGTTACGGAGCCTTTTACAGCGTCGAATAAATCCATAATGCCTCCCAATAAGAAAGGCACCTGCCAATGTCGCGGCGACAATGGCAAGTGCCGGTTTTGCTCGTTGCTTAAATCACATCGGAAAAGATGTCTTTTGCCTTGTAGCTGATCTCGATCCGCCTGTCAGGATACACATATACCCTGTCTATCAGCAGGTCGGCCAGCCCTTGCGTCAGGCCGTCAGCGGCGGAAAGTTCCCGCACGATCAGATTGCGCTGTACCTGTTCCTCATGCTGGGCCTGTTCTTTCTTGGCCTGTGCGATAACGGAGGCATAGATGTTTTTTGTTCTCAGGATCAGCGCATCGACAGCCGCCTTTTCCTGCCTGTATCGGTCAGCGTCCAACACCTTGGTAACATACTGCTCATAAAGCCGCATTTTCTGCCCCTGCAAATCAGAGAGTTGCTGCTCATACTCGGAGGCCCTTTCGATGGACGCCGCTGCGGAGTCGAGGATACCATCGGGGCAAATCAGTTGTTCAATCTGCCCTTTCAGGGTCTCGAAGATTGCCTGCTCCAGTTCCGCCACAAGCACCTTCATCCCATTGCAGCTCATGCCCTCAACGCCGGCGGAATGGCGGCAGTGGTAGTAGGAGGTTTTATTGCTTGTCCTGCTCAGGGCGTGGCGGCAGCAGCCGCAGAACACTTTACCTTTCAACGGATATTCATGCGCTTTTTTGTTGGGCAGCTTGAAACGGGTCAATTTTGCTTGCGCGGCGTCAAAGGTCTCCTTATCCACGATGGCCGGATGATGGTTGGGGATGATGTACCATTTTTCCCTGTCTTTCTGGCGCACATGGTTTGAGCCGACCTCCACAACGGTCTTTTTCCCGATCACATAGGTGCCGGTATAGCGTTCATCATCCAGCATCCGCAGGATCGTCGAGCTGTTCCAGACGCCATGTGTGCGGGAGATGTCGTGGGTATGATTGCCTTTGCCGGCTTTGTATTCTCCCGGCGTGGGGATGTGTTGGGCCGTCAGGTGGCGAGCAATCGCCGCCGCGCTGTTCCCATCCGCCGCAAGCTGGAAAATCTGCCGCACAACCTCCGCAGACTCCGTATCCGGCTCCATGCGGCCATCGGCGCTTTTCTGATACCCATAGGGGCATATCTTGCTCTGATACTCGCCGCGCTCCATCTTGGCGTACTTGGCGCTGCGGGTCTTAACGGACATATCCCGGCTGTAGTATTCGTTGATGAGATACTTGAAAGCCACATCCATGCCGCCTGTGTCGCCCTTAAACCGGCTGGAATCAAAGTTGTCGCTGACGGAGATAAAGCGGGTGTGAAAGAGGGGAAACACGCGCTCAATGAAATAGCCGGTCTCCAGACTGTTGCGCCCGAAACGGGAAAAATCTTTGACGATGATGCAGTCCACCTTGTTCGCCCGCACCAGTTCCAAAAGCTCCTGTATGGCGGGGCGCTCAAAGTTCGTCCCGCTATAACCGTTGTCCACAAACTCGCGGACCTCGGCGTTTTCCGCCTCCGGCATGGAGAGGGCAAACTCGTTCAGGATCATCCTCTGATTTTCAATGCTCAGGCTGTCATACTTGCTGTCCTCAAGGGAGAGCCGTATGTATAGGGCAATGATATATTTCTGCATGGCTATTCCTCCCTCCCTTGAAATCGAAATGTCACGCGCACTTCCTTATCCAGCGTGACCTCTACGCGCTCCACCAGCCGGTCAATCAGCTCTTGCGCCATTTCCGGCTTCTGTGCCAGCAGATCGGCGTCTTTGCAAAGGCTGCGGCGGCGCTGGGCGTCCTGCTCCATGCTCTTTACGGCCTTATCCAGAGTGGCGATTTTGGCCTCCCGCGCTGTGATTTTTTCTTCATACTGCGTCTTGAACAGGAAATAATCGTCCTTGTCGATGATACCCTGCACAAAGTCCTCATACAGCCCGCGAATACGGCTGCGGAGGTTTTGTATTTCCAGCTCATGCTCCTTTTTCTCCGCAGAGAGTGCAAGGCGTTCTTCTGCGTGTGCATCAGCGGACTGCATCAGGGCGCTGGCCTCCAGCTCGGCGCTCATTTCCCGGCGCATGGCGTCCATAATCATGGGAATCAGCTTGTCCTCGCGGATCAGTACACCCTTACAGAGTTTATCATCGTGGGCAACGCGGCTGGGCGTCAGGCAGTGGAACAGGTACACATCATCGCCCTTTTTGCGGGAGTTGCGTTGACGGTGTAGGGCCTTTCCGCACTGAGCGCAGAAGATTTTCCCTTTCAGGGGATTGGGCGTATAGGGCGTGACCTGACGCTTTTTCGCGGCCTCGGCGGTTTGGTCGAGAATGGCCTGTACCTTATCGAACAGCTCATGGGAGATGATCGCCTCATGGGTGCCGCGAACGGTAATCAGGTTGGCCTCGCCGGCCTGCACCTGCCTATGGTCAACCGTTTTTGTGTGGCCCTGCACCAAATCGCCGGTATAGGTCTCACAGCGTAAAATCTTCGCCACTGTCCTTGTCTGCCAATTTCCGTTGCCCAGCAGGTTTTCGTGGGTGATCTGCCCAATGGACTTTTTGTAATGGCTGGGGGAAAGGGTCTTTGTCTCGTTGAGCCGGACGGCGATGGTGTTCAGCCCCGCGCCCTGCTCGGCCCACTCAAATATCTGGCGGACAACAGGGGCGGTCACAGGGTCAACAATAAGCTGGTGGCAGTTGTCCGGCGCTTTCAGATAGCCATATAAGGCTCTTGCGCCCACATATTCGCCGTCCTTCATGGCCTGCCGCTGCTGGGCCTTGATTTTGCGTCCGATGTCCAATGCGTAGGCTTCATTTATCATGTTTTTCAGCGGCAAGATAATACCGGCGTGAACATCGTCAGGATTGTCCGAATCGTATTGGTCGGTGACGGCGATAAAGCGTACTTTGTGCTGGGGAAAATACTGCTCGATGTAGTAGCTGGTATCAATGGAATTTCGGCCAAGGCGGGAGAGGTCTTTCACAATGACACAGTTCACATGGCCGGCCTCAATGTCGGAAAGCATCTGCTGAAAGCCCGGACGGTGAAAATTCGTGCCTGTGGCTCCGTTGTCAATGTAGGTGTCATAGACGAACATCTCCGGCTGGCCCTCCAGGTAGTGATCGAGAATGAGCTGCTGGGTTTCAATGGAGATGCTGTTGGTGCGCGTATCCTCAACGGAAAGGCGGATATACAGCGCGGCGCGGATGGTCGGCTCCTGCATCACTGTGACTGCTGCCTGTTCCTGATTTTTTCTGCTTTTTCGTGCCATTTTTTATCCTGCCTTTCTCAGTTGCATCTGTTCGGCCATGGCTTTGGCCTTTTGGTACTCATCCTCATAGTTGAATCTGATCGCCAGCTCATCCTTGCCATATACGGTAATCGTCTGAATGAGCTGCACCACCGCTTTCCGATCCAGCGTATCCAGCGTGGCAAACTTCGTGAAGTGACGAATCCAGCGGTTGCGCTCGCTGCGGTTTTCCATCACATCGCGTATCTTTTCCTGTAAATCGCGGTTTGCCTCCCGAAGCTGCTCGGCCTGCTTGGTGTACTTGTTTTTATAGGAAACAAATTCCTCCCTGGTAATCATGCCCTGTACCATGCTTTCATACAGCCGCGCCTTAAACTCCAGGGCGAGGGCGATCTGCTTTTCATTTTCTGTCACCTGGGAGGTGTACTCATCGGCAAGCTGGCGGTTAATTTTTATCTGATCCACGCCGGAGAGGACCGCGCCCAGAGAAACAACATTGTCGATCTGTCCTTTCAGGACATTGCGGATGTTCTCAGCCAGGACGCTCTCTTTCAGCATAACAGGGTGGGCACAGCCCTTTTTCTTCCCTGTGGGGCAGTAATAGTAGTGATACTCCTTGCCCTTGATACGGTTGGTCTTGCGCGTCATGCGAGCGCCGCAGCAGCCGCAGATAAGAACGCCGGAAAACAGATAGACGGCTTTCTGATCGGGCGCTGCCCGCGTATCCAGATGCCGGATGCGCTGTACGAGGTCGAAGTCCTGCCGGTCAATGATGGCCTCATGCGCGTCAGGTATCCGTATCCAGTCAGAGGACGGGTGAAGCTCCACCTCTTTCAGCTTGTAATGGGGCGTCCCGCGCTTGCCCTGCACCAAAACGCCGGTGTAGGTCTCGTCCTCCAAAATGCGGATGATCGTGGTGGCGGACCACCGGCACTCCTCTTTGTCCGCATATCCCCCCTTTGCGTAGGGCAGGCCCTTGTTTTTCTTATAGGCCAGCGGGGAGAGGACGCACATACGGTTCAGTTCATTTGCGATGTTATTGGCACTGCTGCCCTCCAAACGCATACGGAAGATGGTGCGGACAATGTTGGCGGCATAGGGGTCAATGGCGAGCCGGTTGCGGTTATCCTCAGATTTCAGATAGCCATACACTGTAAACGCGCCTACAAAGTCTCCGTTCCTGCGCTTGATGTCCAGGGCGCTGCGGGTCTTGATAGAAATATCCCGGCAGTAGGCTTCGTTCATAATGTTCTTGACTGAAACGGTCAGATCGTCGCCGCTGCCATCGTTGGCGGTGTCCAGGGCATCGTTGATGGCGATAAAGCGCACACCATAGGCGGGGAACACCCGCCGGAGATAGCGCCCTGTCTCAATGTACTCGCGGCCAAGGCGAGAGAGGTCTCCTTGTGTCAACAAAGAACCAAAAAATTTTGAAAAGCCAGAGGACGTTTCCGGGCTGTCTGCCCGCCGCGTCCTCCGACTTTTCATCAGGAGGATTATGCCTCGAATTTGTCGTCTAAATCAAAGTATGCCTCATATTGACGAATTATGTGAAGGAAGCCATCATAACCGGTTTCGCTGATAGTTTCAAGAGTTTTGTCGCTTGCCATTTCGGTATGTCCGATTATCACGCCGAGAAGCCTCAAGGTATTAAGCACGGCACGTTGATAATGATATTTCTGCTCCTGGCGGCATACACGAGCCACTTCACTGGTTCCATCAATCTTTCTGTTTCTCACGTCAGCCATCATGCTCAGCGATAACAGAATACTACACGCACGATCCTGCAAATCTGCGGCAGTATTATCTTTGAATGTCAGTTCCATAATTGTCCTCCGTTTCTTCTGTTTGATTGTCTGTCAGGTCTGCAAAGCAGTCCCGGAATTTCCATACAATCTCAATCTGCGAATCCGGATAGATGTAAATATCCTGAATAAATCCCCGTACCATTTCTTTGGTAAGAGATGGGGTATCCCGGTACTGTCTGCTCAGTTCCAGCAGTGGATTTTCCGAGGTATGAGCTTCCTCCTCCAGAGCGGCCAAAGCCGATTCCTGTTTCTTTACATCTTCATCCAGTTCTTGAACTGTTTTATCAACCTCAGCCTTTTTCTTAAGATAGCGTTCCTTGCTACAGTCACCGGCAATATAACCTTCATACAGAATCAGTTTTTCCTGCCGGTAGCGCTCCTGAAGCTGCTGCAGACGGGTCAATTCAGCCATGCAGGCGTTGATCCTGCCTGTCCGGGTAAACTGTAAGGCTGTTTTCTGGTTTTCTTTTTGCCGATACAAAGTAAGCATTTGCTGAATGGCATGAAGCACTACCTGTTCAATGTCAGTCTCCATGAAATGCTTTCCCCGTGGGCAGGATGCGCCCGGATCGGATGCCGACTTATCACATAGATAATATACAGCGCCTTTTCTGCCAGTCCGGCGAGTCATTATCCGATGGCACTCTGCACATCGGACAACACCTTTTAATGGGTACTCCTGTATTCCATGACTACCGCGTTTCCTGCCGAGCTTCAGTATTTCCTGCACCTTCTGAAATTCCTCATGAGTTACGATGGCTTCGTGCATATTCTCCACTACAATCCAGTCCTCTTTCTTATTCGGAAGCGCTTTTTTGACATTGACAGCAGCTTTGGAACGCTTATGCCCAACTGTTGCGCCAGTGTATTCGTACTGATGCAAGATGCCCAGCACCGTATGATAATTCCAGCCGTTGCTTTCTTTTCGTTTCTGAAAACGGTTCTGGCCTGGATGTTTCAGACGGAAGTAACTGCCCGGTGTCAGTATGCCGTCTATGTTCAAAATCTCCGCAATCTGTCTGGTCTTTTTTCCTGCCAGCGCCAGATCAAAAATCCTTCGCACCACCGAAGCAGATTCCGGATCAATCGCCAGCTTGTTGCGGATAGTCGGGTGAAACTGATAGCCGTAAGGAGCAATGCTGCCCACATACTTGCCCTGCTTCATCATTTGCAGCTTTGCCGTTGTGGTCTTCACGGACAGGTCTTTGCTGTAAGACGCATAGACAATATTTCGGATTACTACATCCATTCCGCTGGTAACACCTTTATAATCGTTGCTGTCATAACCATCATTGATAGAGATGTACCTCACACCCAAAAAAGGGAACACACATTCCAGATAGTTTCCCATTTCCGTGTAGTCCCGCATGGCTCTTGAAAAATCTTTCGTAACGAGGACGTTCAGTTCACCGGAGCGGAGCTTTTTCATCATATTCTGAAAAGCCGGACGATTAGTGTTTGTGCCGGTAAAGCCGTCGTCTACAAATTCCGTGCGCGGAGCATCTTTTAATTCCGGATGCCGGTTCAGAAATTCGTAGATCAGTAGTCTTTGATGCTGTACGCTGTCGCTTTCCTCTTTGGATCGGCGTGTATCCTCGTCAGCCAAGGACAAACGGATATAAATGGCAACTTTTGGTTCTTTCATGAGATCGCCTCCTGCTTCTTTTGCATTTCCAGAATACTCTGGCACATTTCCTGATACACATCATCATAATAAAAAACAACTTCGACAGCGCCATTTTCATAAATCAGAACCTTCTCTATCATGGTATTCACCAGCTTCTGCGTCAGTTCCGTAGTACCGGTGGCCGCCTTCATCATAGCCATCCATTTATTATCCGGAGAAATAGAATCCAGAAACTTTGTCCGGCGCTGAACCGCTTCATCCATCAGCTGACTCAGGCGTTCATGTTCTTTCTCATAGGTCTTCTTAGCAAAAGAATATTCTTCTTCATTCAGAATACCTTCCACGTAGCTTTCATATAACTTGCTTCGTTTTTGATTCAGGGCATTCAGCTTCAAGCTGATACTGGAGACAGCGGCGTTGTACTTTTCTTTGAGATTGCTTTCTTCCTTGCTTCCCTTTAAGATACTGAGCAGCCGCTCGTAGTTGAGGGCAACCCGTAGCTGATCTTGTATGACAGTGAGCACTTTTTCATTCAGAACATTCTGTCGTATATAATGCTTTGTACAGTGTTCGTGGTGGCGTGAAGTATAGGTGCTGCACTCATATGACCCCATCCATTCTTCCGGTCCCTTTTTGTCAATCCGATGTCGGCGGAAGTACATTCGCTTTTTACAGTCTGCACAGAATATTTTCTGGTCAAAGAAATCAATCATCTGTTCCCGGATAATGGCAGACTGTTTCATTTTCTCCTGCCGGATACGACTGGCCTCCGCCAGAATATGCTGAACTGTATCAAAATCTTCCTGGCAAATGATCGCCGGATGCGTATTTTCATACCAAATCCAGTTCTCTGGATCTTCCTTATGCTTCTTGACACCCTTATAAATAGCGGTACGCATTCTGCCGTGAATCGTGTGTCCCAGATAGACCGGGTTTTCAAGAATGGAATTTATCGTGGACTTTGCCCAGCCTTTTCCAACCTGATTGCCATGTCGGGAACCATTTTCACGCTTGCGAAGTTCCGGATGGACAGCGCCTGCTTCTTCTAAGCGGTGAATCATGGAATTGACGGAAACGCCCTCCATCTTCCAGCGAAATATATTCCGCACATAAGGAGCGGCAGCCTCGTCAATTACATAAGCGGATTTATCTTCATTCCACATATACCCGTAAGGCGGGTTACGGCTCTGAAAGGTTCCGTTTTGCTGCTGCGCCAGGAGCGCCGTGGAAACCTTACGGGAAATATCTCTGGAATACAGGGCGTTAATCAAATTTTGGAGCGACACAGAGAGAGACTCCATGGAACTGCCGCAGGTAAAGTTGTCAAAGTTTTCTTTGACAGAGATGAAGCGTGTTCCCAATGCCGGAAAAATCTTTTCCAGATAGTTGCCCACTTCAATGTAATCTCTCCCGAATCGGCTCAGATCACGAACCACGATAGCCTCCACCTTACCGCTACGCACATCATCCATCAGCCGGTTCCAGGCAGGACGGTCAAAAACCGTGCCGGTTTTTCCGTTATCGGCGTAAACCTCCGCAAGTCTGAGATAGGGACAGCCTGCAACATACTCCTTACAAACATCAATCTGGTTCTGGAGAGAAGCGCCTTCGTCCTGTTTTCCGCTGTTCTCCACAGACAGCCGTGCATAGATTGCAGTGACATAGGACATCTGCCCGATCTGTGCTGCCGATTCCGGCTGACTGCTATTTTTTCTGCTTTTTCTTGCCATGGTATCCTCCTATGTTCAGCCAGCCGCAGCTGGCCTTTCTTCAAATTCCTGGACATAGCGGAGCGCCAGCTCGTATTCATCCCGGTATTTGAATTGAATCTCAATCGCTTTGTTCTCGTAAATAAAAATCCGGTCTACCAGTGCCACCAACACCCGGCGATCCAGCTCCGAAATATTTTGGAACTGAGCAAACGCCTTTACCCAGGCACGGTTCGTCATACCGGTAGTTGCCGCCTGCGCCTGTTCTTTCTTCATACGTTCCACGGTTTCAGATTTCTCTTCAATCCGAGCCGTATAGGCGTTGCGGAACTCTGTATACTCGCTCTTTGTAATCACGCCATCTGCCAGATCTTCATAGAGCCGGAGCTTCAGTTTCCTGTACCGTTCGATTTCTTCCTCTACTTTGACAATCTGTGCTTCATAGTTGAAAGATTTCCTTTTTTCCAGAGGAAGACGTTCGATAAACGCAAGCACCTGATCCAGGTGCATAACGGTTTCAATCTGGTCATGGATTGCATGGAATACAACTTCCCGCAGTCGGTTCTCACTGAAAGAATGGGGAGAGCAGTTCTTTTCTTTCCGATGTTTTCCGCAGACATAATAAATATACTTTTTCCCACTGCGCGTCACAGTCTTTCTCACCATACCCTGCTTACAATCCCCGCAGTAAAGGAATCCGGAAAACAAATAATGCTGTCCGCTGTCATCCGCAGCCCGCATATCCCGTTTGAGCAGTTCCGACACCACCATGAAATCATCCGGTGAGATCAGCGCTTCATGGGTAGCTTCTGCATGAATCCAGTCTGCTTCATCTTTCAGACGAATATCATGTACCTTGTGGTTGGGCGTTCCTCGCTTGCCCTGAGTCAGGTTGCCTAAGTAAACTTCGTTCTTCAATATTCTGGCGATGGTGTTGTATTCCCATTGGGGAACATCCCGCCGCCGAAACGCTGTCTGAAATCTTACCCCTTGCTGGCGTTTGTGTTCCATCGGAGTGGGCACACCGCTTTGATTCAGCCGCTGTGCAATGCGCAGGATGGGAAAACCGTCCTTAAACATTCCGAAAATCATGGTTACGATCTCAGCTGCATCGTCATCCACCACCAGACGGTTTTTATCCTCTGTGGATTTCTGGTAGCCATACGGAGCGAAAGAGCCAACATATTCACCTTTCCGGCGCTTCACTTCCAGGTTGGTTCGGATTTTTACCGATATATCCCGGCAGTAAATGTCGTTTACCAGATTCTTAAACGGCAGTGTGATAGCATCCGAAGCACTTCCCGGTGCCAGACTGTCATAACAGTCATTGACGGCAATATAGCGGATGCCCAAGGACGGGAAAATCTTCTCCAGATAATTTCCTGCCTCAATGTAGTTTCTGGAAAACCGGCTCAGATCCTTGCTGATTGCACAGTCAATTTTGCCGGAGCGCATATCCTGAAGCATCCGCTGAAATCCCGGACGCTCCATGTTGGTTCCGCTGTAACCGTCATCTTCATCGTAAATCTCCACCAGTTCCAGGTCTGGATGGCGGGAGATGTACTCCATGCAAATGGCCTTTTGACTGGATATGGAATTGCTTTCTCCGTGTTCGTTGTCCTCACGGGAAAGTCTCGCATAGATTCCCGTCCGATAAATCTTTTCTGGCACTATAAAAACCTCCAATCTTTCTAATGTATCATCACAGAAAGACGGAGGCTGATCCTACTATAAATGCAGGAGTACAAGCCCCAGCAAATCGTGGCTGCGGCTCGTGTTCCTGTTTTGTTTTTGACCCGGTTTTATCTTACCATCCCGGCAGAACATTTGAAAAGGATGTCAACTGCCGGAGAGATACACGCTGTTGACACGCTCCTCTATGGTTGGGCCTTTCGGCTGGAACGCCAGCTTCACAACAATGCCTCCGTCTAAGTAACAGTAAGGATTGCGGATTTGCCGGATATGGGATTTCAAGCGTTCCTCATATCCGGCGTCCGGGTCTAAACGGACGCTCTCGCGGTCAACCAGCTGGGAGCGGTCAACCGTCCGAGGGTCTACGTTTTTCATTTCCTCTACGGATTGATACGCCACATGATTTCCCCCTTCCATCTTATGATGCGGCTCAATAAAATAGTCACGGCGACCTCCCTTCCGGGGTTCGTTATTCTATACCTATTACGGGTCGGTCTTCTTTATCCGTCCGGCATCAAAATTTCAGGAGAAGCATATAGCGACGGCTGTTACCGTTATACATCCGGTAGACCTGGTACATATACTTTTTGTATCCAGCCATATTTACTCCGAGGGAACGACCTTCCCGGTAAATAGTAAGCGGATCATACCGGCGCAGCTGCTCTACCAGGCGCTTAGGACTATATTCATCGTGATATAGATCTACGAAGAACACCACGCCAAGCAGAATCTCAAAGCGAAGAGAATCCGGAGCGCCGTCCCAGGCATTTACAATGTGCTGCATCCCTTCCTTATAAATTTTTTCGCCCACCTTCTTGTAGATGGAGTAGGCAGTGCCAACGCAGCCAATCCGGTACTTGCCTCTGTCCTGGTTGTAGTCCAGCCGCAAGCCAACATCCTCCGTAGCTTTCAGGAAAGCCACCGCATCCGGGTCATTGCCGTAAATCAGCGCACGCAGTTTCGCACCGGCGGTGAGCTGGGCGGAAGTACCAGTCTGCTGAGCAAACAAAATAGCTTCATCCAGTTCGGAGAGGCCATAGAACACTTTGCAGCGGATGGGTAAGTCCTGACCGCCGTTGCGGAGCTTCCTGGCGGCAATGGTGTGCTGACCGTCAAAAACATAGTAGTGGCCGTCACGGAAGCTGACCTTCGGGTCATTGGCGATATGCTCGTCAAATTCTGCCGCAATCTTGCGGACACGGTTGGGATTCAGTTCCCGCTGATAAGCGTTACGAGGGACTTCCAGGTTCTTGCTGTAGATCATCATCTCGTCAAAGGGGCAGTTAATCAGGTTCTTCATGTTGGTTCCTCCTGTTCGATTTTGTTAATAAATTGAATGGCTTCTTTGAATATTTTCAGTACCTTGCGGCGGTACGATTTCTTATTTAAAAGACCCGGATAGCTTTCAAAGCAGCGAAGACATCGGCGAATCATGGTGGATACCGCGTCCTCCAGTTCGTAGAACATGGTACTTTCATCGGCCAGTTCTTCCGCCGTTTCCATACCGGAAGAAATCGCAAGGATTTTTTGGATTTCTGTCATGGGGCGGGTAGGAAGCTCAGATTCTTCCGGCTCTGGCTGAGCTTCATCATCAGTAATTGATGAAGGCTCAATCTCTGTCGATGCTTGCTGTTCAACTGAGACTGGTGCTTTATCTGACATTAGCTTTGACTGACGTAGCTGTTCAACTAAAGCTGGACGATCATCAGGATTGGCTTTGGCAATAGCTGCCACAGCAGTATCCGTGGGTTTAATGGAGCCTGAAAGCAGTTCCTCTTTGATGCCGGGTTCTATTTCCTCGGCAGCATCGACTCCCTTAGCATAACGCTCAGCACGACGGACATAGCTTTCGCTGGTATTAATTTCTCGTGCGATGCATTCACTGGTTCGTTCGGATTTTTGCTTCGGGTCATTTTGACCCGAAGCACTTTTGCCTACTAAAGCGTATTGATTTCCTCGGAAGCAATTAGCCAGCTTCTCCGCTTCATACCGCTGTCCAATCAAATATTTCTTCTGCTGTGGTGTCAAATTTCGACGACCAAGCTGGTTACAGCAAATCCAAGCAATGGCGGCATAGCGGTCAGGAAACTCCTTTTCAAAGACTGTGTATTTGATTTCCGGATGTGCTTGAATAATACGAAAGCGATTGTGACCATCTACGATGCAGCCGTTCCAGACAATCAACGGATTCAGCACAACGCCGTCCTGGAGAATATTTTCTTCCAGCAGCTGATATTCTTCCTCAGTCAGAGGTGGAATTTTAGACTCGAACTCTGGGTCAATCCGCAGTAGTTCATCCATCTCTTCACCCCCGTTCCGATACCGGCGTTACATAGTAGTCATAGCCCATGCGAATCTGGCAGTAGGTGCAGATTTCCTTTACTGTCTGCCTGTAATTTGCCCGCCGGATACGATAACTCCCTGTGATCTCGAAGTTTTCCCGGCAGGTGGGGCAAAGACAGATCAGGGAATTCCTGTCATTTCCTTGCCGGGTCAGGCGCGTCATACACTATCCTGGGAAAGCCCCAGGCTGGCACATACCGCTTTATCAATCAGTTCCATCTGAGCTTTGGTCAACCGCCCAGCGTAGCCGCGTATGCGGTGCTTATCGATCACCCGTAACTGTTCCAACATGAACAAGGAGTCTCCGTCATACTTCATTCCGGGAATCTTGCTCAGAACAACGTGTGTCGGCAGATATGGCTTTTTGTCGGCCTGCTTTGTAGCAGGTGTGACGATCAATGTCGGTGAATAGAAGTTGCCTACGTCATTCTGCAGGATCAGCACGGGGCGGATACCGCCGTGCTCACAGCCATAGGCAGGATTTAAGTTTGCGAAGTATATCTCTCCGCGATGATATTGTTTGAAATCTCGATCCATTGTGTGTACTCCTTTCTTGTGGGTATGTTAAAGGAGCCAAAACACGGGAATAGCCTTCCCGGTCATGGCTCTCGAAAATTTCTTAAGCGGTTATTTTCTCACATTTGTCCTCGACGCCCCTGAGAAGCGGGAAATCATCAGGCGGCAGCTTGCTGGGCTGCTCCATAGGCATCTAACCTCCCCGCCTTCCTTGTGGCCGGGCTGCGAATTACAGAAGTATCATTATCCCTGTATGCCGTCCTGGCCCTGCCGGTTGCAATCCGGTATTTTGTAGCAAGTATGGTTCGCTCGCCTCCGGGTGGAAGGTCATGGCGTACTGCCTGTCCGGCTCTGACATACGGTAATGTACCTGATGAATGAGTATTCGGTTTTCAAGGTTCCCAGCCGGTGTTCCCTGGCTGTGATTAAATTGTAGCCGAATCCAAATTGTTTCCAGAGTGACTTGTTGTCACGGTACTGGTCGAGTTTGTCACGGTAGATTAAAGAGAAGCCTTCAGCTGTCCAATCTGACCCATTATGTTTTCCAGTTCTCGCTGGATACGCTCCGTGTCTGAATATTTCACTCGTCCAAGGATCAGATAGTCCAGAGATATGTCAAATGTAATAGCAAGTTCAATCAGCAGGTCGAGTGAACCACCGCGTCTTCCGTTTTCCAGTGCCCTGTAATGATCCAGACTAATATTCAGCTTGTCGGCCATCTGTTGCTGTGTCTTGCCGCATTCCATACGCAGTTTTGAGATTCTCATTCCACATTCCATCGGATCGTAATACATAATTTTTCCTTTCCGCCTGTGCGAAAAGCGGCAAAGGATACAAACTTCGCAGCGTTTTCCCATCTCCCAGCCTGAAAATGAGCGCAAAAAGAGAAGGGTACCGATACCGCACCTTCCTAAAACAGGATCAGTGCAATATTTGTATCCTCAGCCCTTAATGCATATCAGGCTTTCGATATTTTTTGAAAGCCCTGCCGGAAACAAAAGAAGGCCGCCGACAGAGCCGGACTCCAAAATTGGAATCCAATTCTGCCAGCGGCCTCTCATGTAATGTCTGGTTAAACCTCTGGAACTGTTAAGGTATGTGACCTGGAGCAGGATTTACACAGCCTGTTTCATCTCAACCTGTCCGTCGTTATACCTGTGTATTCATTTTTTGTCAGAGACTGGCGAGCCGCCCAGTCTCATTGACTTCACCTTTGGGGGCGTAGATGTCAATTCGGTCATGCCGACGCCCCATTACTTTTCTGACCATTACTGCATGGCATTTTGAGCATTCCACCTTGATCGTGCCGCTGGAATTTTTATATCCAACGGAGATTTCACCGCAATTTGGACAATGCCATGAGAATGGTCGCCAAATTTCTTTTTCCTGCATAAGTCCATCCTCCCTCCATGGCCTTGTCACTTTGTTGACATCAAAAATTTCTCTGCCAGCTCCCTGCCGGTATAAACAGGGATTGGCTTCGTCTTAGCATATGCCAGTATCTGCACTGCCTGATGGCAATGCTCGCACTCCATCCAGCCATCCGTTTCATCCAGATAGAGATTATGGTTCAGCTCCCCGCAGATTGGGCAGCGCACATCGTAGGTTTCCATTGTCAGAACACATCCTTTCCTGATTTATCGTAAAGGCCAGTGTTACAGGGCCTTGATGACGTGTTTTGCCACGCCCTGTACAATGAGCTGCTTCACTCGAATTTCTTTGTCCGGATACTTTGTTTGATTCGCATATCGAAGAATCACATCTCCGTTTTCCTCATCAATTCCGCCAAAGGTTTTCAGAGTGTTCTCATTGTCCTCATCCAGCGCGACGACAATATCGCCGACCGTCGCTGTATCTTGTATTCTGATAACGATCAGATCTTCATCCTCGATGCCCGCATCTACCATGGAGTCGCCTTTAGCGCGGAGAATATAGAATTTACCCTCTCCAAAAATGGATTTGGGAAGGCTTACATATTCCTCTACGCTTTCCTCCTCACGCTCCGGGTCACCACAGCGGATACTGCCAACCACCGGTGCGGAAAAATACCCGGAGGTACATTTGCCGACCTGCTTTGTCACAATGGTTTTGCCATCATAGGAAAGCATACCGCGCTCATTCATGGCGACAAGGTAGCGATAGGAAGTCGCCTTTGACACGCCAACGCCTTGTGCAATCTCATTTACAGACGGAGAGGCGTGGTGTTCACGGTAATACTGGTCAACAAAGGTACAGATTGCATTCATCACTTCCGGGTTCTTGCTTCTCATGGTCATTCCTCACATTCTAAATGAAACGATTCGTTTCAGATATTTATATTATAGCGAACGCCTGTTCTTCTTTCAAGGGATATTTTGCCAGAAAAAACGAGATGTCGCCGTTTAGCGACATCTCGTGCGAAATATCATTGTTTATTCGATTTCTTCCCATGGTTCTAATCCCATTTCCTCCCAGGTCACGCCATAGGGAGTGCCGCCGGAAGTATAACCGGCAATAAAGAAAAATGTATCATCCTGTTCGGGAAAAGGAATTTCTTTTGGCTTTTTCTGTCTGTGTCCTTTTGTTTTGCGCTGTTTCTCCTTTGATGTGCTCATTGGGTCAGCAGATGGTTCATTTTTCGTTTTGGGAAGCAAGTGCTGCGGCAAACCGGATTCTTGTAATCGCTGGAGAATATGTGGACATTTTTTCTGATATTCATTCAGCACTTCGCCATAAGAAATCCAGAATCCAAGCCCCTGAATGCGACAGTATACCCGCTCAGCAATTTGAACAACTTCATTATCATCCGGCGGCCGCTTCTTTTCCTGCAGAAACCGATCGGTTTCCCGATACATCAAATCGGAGATACGGGCTTTTTGCTTCTGCTTTAGTTCCTTATATTTCTTATTTGGATTGTTCATTCGTTGTCGGTTCATACAGTTACCGTCTCCATTAACTCTGAAACAGACTCATTCCAGCGCAGCCCTCGCCATCCGATGATATTCATCCAGTACGAACGCAGGGCTTTCTATCTTCATTCTGCCGCACCAACCAAAGACCCAGCGGTAAAAAGTTGGGCTGGTACAAACCAATACTCTTGCTCTGAAATGATTGTCATCTACAGTTTCCGTCTCTACATCCAGACCAAAGTGATCTATCAGATGTTTCATCAGGCTGTTTTCACAAAGCAGTGATACTTCGACCGGTTCTTCCGTATCATACATCCGGAATACCTCACGCGAATAATTTGCCAGATTCAGATTGTCTTGTGCCGGTGTCGCTGCCTCATCAAGAATTTCCGGCTGTCTGCTGATCCGGTCTACCCGGAAGGTATTGATTTGATTCCGGCGATGATTCATACCAAGGACGTAGTAGAAGTCACCATCCCAGATCAACGCATAAGGACTGATAACATACGGTAACCCATCGTTTTTCAGCACCCTCTCTTTTTGAGTATTGTAATCCGTATAGTAGAATGAAATCCGTTTACCTTCGTTAATCGCATCATTGATTGCTTCGACAATGTAGTAGCTTTTTTCGTTGTCCGATTTAACACGTCCGGTCACATATAGATTGCGCTTGAGCTTTGCCGCATTGGCTTCACTGGTAAGCGCCATCAGTTTAGAAATCAGTACCTGGCTTTTGCCTACGGAGATAAACTTTGAAGACTGCACCGCATCAATCAGCAATTTCACTTCCGGCAGTTCAAACAGACGGTCATTCAGATAATATTTCTTTTCACGGGAACGAATCTCCATCACTTCAAGGCCACCGGCGTTCAGCAGTTCTATGTATTTAGGGATGGTTGTCCGATGCAATTTGATTTGATGATAGGTTTCCATCATATCAATCAGCTCTTTGGTGGAGACTGGATGATCTACATCGGAGTGACGGAGCAATATCTGGTACAGATATAAGACTCTTAGCTGGTGATCAGTTTCCATAATTATTTACATCCTTTGATTTTTAATTAAGTTCTGCCATAAGCTTCTCTCGATATGAGCAGTCCAGAACACATCGGTGAAACTCTAAAAAACGTCGGGAATCAAACAGCGCTTCTCCAAGTTTGTATAAGCTGCTTTCCTTAAATTTCAACGGCGTATCACCTTCAACATTAAAAATTGCCCATTGCAGTGCGGAGGATGCTGCATCCGATTGTAATGCTGGCGGGACGAGAGCTTCCGCCATTTGAGCAGCAACATGATTCCCGAACTGAGACTGAATCTGTTCTGCTGCACAATCCTCATATTCCGTTTCAAATGACAGGCCTGTATCTATTTTATCATAACTGTCTGGTGACTGCTTCTCCAATGTTATATAAATGTCGCCTTTTCCTGTCGTAATATCAATATGCTCAGAAAGTTCTAATTCAAATTCTACTTGATTGAGTTCTGACTGAAAAACAAACATCTGAACGATGCAGGCACTTATCGTTCCATCATCTTCCTCCGATGATAAAAAAGACAATGGATTGTACTCAACACATTCCCATATAGCTGGGTTCTTTTGTGTGAGTGTCAATAAACTGTTTAATAGGTAATTCTGTTCTTCATCAATAAAATCTGGTGTTAAGGCCAAGCTGTTTTGTCCAGAAATAGCCGGTCTGTTTTGTCGCATAGCCGGATTGTTTTGTCACGACAGCCGAGCTAATCTGTCGTTGAAGCCGGTCTGTTTTGGCATCGCTATATCATAAAAGGGAAAAGAGAGGTGCCGTTCTTGGTAGAACGGCACCTCTCTTCAACTTGAGACTATTGGAATTGATACAGCATAACAGCATTGATATTTTGGTTGTCGCTGCTGTACATGATGGGACGATATTCACCTTCTGGAAGGGAACTCAGATCGAGCGTTCCTGTAAGAGCACCACCAACGGCAGATAGGGTATACACCTCTTCAGAC
>CDZQ01055817.1_pt1 | contig 41269 bp, 32 predicted proteins | sample 554831 | NCBI WGS metagenome assembly CDZQ01 (sample SAMEA3182112, study PRJEB8094) | gut metagenome | biome: human; feature: gut; material: Stool; isolation source: human stools | place: Canada | collected 2013-05-06 | reverse complement strand
ACCTAGTCATTGGGGACGTTCTTAAACGACTAGTCATTCAAGAACGTCCCCAACGACTACATGAAAGCGCCCCCAGGCAGATGTGCTTGAGGGCGCTTCTTGCTTGACTAGCTCTCGATATAGTCTTTCAACTTGCTCGAGCGGCTCGGGTGGCGGAGCTTGGCCAGAGTCTTGGACTCGATCTGGCGGATACGCTCGCGCGTGACGCCAAACTCGCGGCCGACTTCCTCGAGCGTACGGGGATGTCCGTCGACGAGACCAAAGCGCAGCTCGATAACCTTGCGCTCACGATCGGCAAGCGAATCGAGCACCTGGGTGAGCTGCTCCTGCAGCATGGAGAAGCTGGCGGCATCGGGCGGAACGATAGCCTGGGAGTCCTCGATGAAGTCGCCCAGCTGGGAATCCTCTTCCTCGCCGATCGGGGTCTCGAGCGACACGGGCTCCTGCGAAATCTTCTGGATCTCACGGACGCGGTCGGCGCTCATGTCCATCTCGGCACCGATCTCCTCGGGGGTCGGGTCGCGACCCAGGTCCTGGAGGAGCTGGCGCTGGACGCGGACGAGCTTGTTGATGGTCTCGACCATGTGCACGGGAATACGGATGGTACGGGCCTGGTCGGCAATAGCGCGCGTAATGGCCTGACGGATCCACCACGTGGCGTACGTGGAGAACTTAAAGCCCTTCTGGTAGTCGAACTTCTCGACGGCGCGGATCAGACCGAGGTTGCCCTCCTGGATCAGATCCAGGAACAGCATGCCACGGCCGACATAGCGCTTGGCGATGGAGACGACCAGACGCAGGTTTGCGCTTATGAGCGCCTGCTTGGCCTCAAGACCAACATTCTCAATACGCGTAAGTCGACGCATCTCGGAGCGTGTGAGTTCGATCTCGCCTGCATCGGCAGCCTCGAGCTTCTCGGTAGCCTCGAGACCGGCCTCAATCTTCATGGCCAGATCGACCTCTTCAGATGCGGTCAGCAGGTCGACCTTACCGATCTCCTTGAGGTACATACGAACCGGGTCGCCGGTCAGCATCACCGTGGAGGCATCGATGCCGCGCACGCGCGAACGCGAACGAGACGTGCGCACGGTACGCTTCTTCTTGCTCTTGGAAGAGCCCATCTCGGCATCGGCCTGGCGGGCCATCTTAAGCTCGTGATCGTCAAGCGAGCCGGAATCGTGCTCGTCATCGTCGAAATCGTCGGTATCGTTATCGTCATCGTCGACGGCCATCGGGGCGTCGTCGTTTCCGCTCGCGGAGATAATCTGGATGCCGCTGTTGCGCAGCGCGGAATACACCGCGTTGAGCTGCTCATCAGAAACATCGATATCCTTCAGGGCGACCTGAATCTCGTCCTCGGTTACCGAAGTCCTGTTTGAGCCGTTGCCCATGAGCTTTGCAACGTAGGATTCCAGCCCAGTACCCGTGCTCTCAGTCTTTTTTGGCACAGATTCTCCCTTCGTAGTCCACAGGACTCAATACTTTAGCACACACATGAACGTCTATACCCAAAATAAAGACAGGATATAGGCGAGAATACGCTGGTTGACCACAACATCTAGGCCTGATCGGCACCCGCGGTCTCCAAACCGATCAAACGGAACGGATCGGCCACGCCACCGATCGACTTTTGAAGCTCGCGCTGGCGCTGTGAATCTTGTACCGCCTGCATCGTCAGCACCCGACGGGCCTCATCGTCGAGTGAACGGTCCTGACGCAACTTGGCCTGCGCGGCTCGCATGCGACGTTTGATGGTATAGAGCTCGAGCGTATCGAGCATAAAGACGATGTTCGTCTCGGTCGGGTGCTTACTCGTTGCCGAGATGCGTCCGGCGCTGACAAGCGATGCCGCCTCGGGACACACCGCGCGCGCCGCATCCATGCATGCCGCAGGATCGGTTCCCGGCGGCGTCGCCAGCACGGCCCACGCAATGGACTCGTGACGCGGGTCGACCCACTCGATAGAACAAATGCGATCGGCATAGGTGCGGAACAAATCGGGATAGCTCGTGAGCATCGTCAGCAGTTCGCGCTCCCCCGCCAGGGATTTCCGCTCCAGATCGGTCAAAACGATCGGCATCGACGGAGCTGCCGCCGCGCTTGAGCTATCGGCAACGGGCGCAGTGCTTTCCATCCCCGCCGGCACATCGATTGGCGGCAGATCCTCGTCGACCTCCACCGGCGCGGCCCCATAGGCATCAAGCGGAACGTAGTCGTACGGGTCCTCCTCGACCGGTGCGGACACCGGCGGCGTCGCACCCGCGGCCCAGGCACCGCGAGACGTCCCCTGCGAACCAGACGCCCGACCGCTCGCACTGCCCGCGCGCTCAGCTTGCGCGCGTTGACGCTCATAGTTCTGCTCACGCCGGCGCTCGGCATCCTCACGCTTGGCGACATCGCGAAACACGCGGCCCGAACTCGCGCGCACGGTCTCCAGGTCCAAACCCAACAGGTCGGCAATCTGGATAAAGTACGTGTCGATCATATAGCTGTCACGTAGCGGATAGATGAGCGTCAGCGCGTCCTCGAGCGCCTTGGCGCGACCGCCCGGTGTGGTAATGTCGCTCGACTCCTGCAGCGAGCGGTACACAAAGTCCATGAGGGGCTCGGCCGCGTCAATGCGCGCCTGAAGCTCCTGGCCGCCATGCGCCGTGATGAACTCCATGGGGTCGTTGCCGTCGGGCAGCACCACGCAGCGCAGGTCCATCGAATCCTGCTCGATAAACTGAATCGCGCGGCGAGCGGCCTTTTGACCGGCGGCGTCGCCATCGAACATATATACAATGCGCTTGGCAAAACGGGTGAGCGTCTTAACGTGATGTTCCGTCAGCGCCGTGCCCAGCGTGGCGACGACATTTTTGATCCCCGCCTCCCAGCAGGCGATGCAATCGGTATAGCCCTCCACCACGATGGCGGTATCCTGCGCAACGATAAACTCCTTGGCCCAGTTAAAGCCATAGAGGTTTCGCTTTTTATGAAACACGCTCGTCTCGGCGGTGTTGAGGTACTTGGGCTGACCATCGCCCATGATGCGCCCGCCAAAGGCGATATTGTGACCCTGTTCATCAAAGATGGGAAACATCACACGGTCGTAAAAGCGGTCTGCGAGCTGTCCGCGCCCACGGCTTACGGCCACGTTGGCGTCGATCATCTCCTGCGGGGTAAAGCCCGCCTGAGACAGGTGCGAAACCAGCGCGTTGCGACCAGGCGCAAAACCCAGGCAGTAGCGTCGGCAGACATCGCCACCCATACCGCGGCTGGCAAAGTACTCGCGCGGACGGCTGTCCTTACCGCGCATAAGCATGGTGTGGTAGAACTGAGCCGTCTCGGCGCACAGGTCATAGATGCGAGCGCGCTTGGTGCCGCGATCGCGCTGCGCACCGGTATCGTGCAGTTCAATGCCCGCACGATCAGCCAAATAGCGGATCGAATCGGGAAAACTCAGGTTCTCGCGCTTCATGATATAGGTAAAGACGTCGCCGCCCTCGCCGCAGCCAAAGCAGTGCCACACCTGCGTAGCAGGGATAATGTGAAACGATGGGGTCTTTTCGCCATGAAACGGGCAGCAGCCCCAAAACTCATGGCCGCGGGGCTTGAGCTCAACCGTTTCCTGCACGATGGCAACCAAGTCTGACGCCGCGCGTACCTGATCTTTTTCCTCATCGCTAATCACGGATACTCACCCCCTGCTCACCCAAGTTATGACGGATATCGTCGATATTACCCTCGACGGTCGCGATAAGCTCGTCCAGAGAATCGAACACGCGAGACGGACGCAGCCAGCGCGTAAACGCCAGCGACACGGAAGCGCCATACAGGTCGCCCGCATAGCCGATCAAGTTGGCCTCGAGATGCGCCGAGGCGGCATCATCGGCATAGGTCGGCGGCAGGCCGACGTTAACGGCAGCAGGCCATACGGTATCGTCGACCAGCACCAGACCCTCATAGACGCCATCGGCAGGCACTTGGATGCCGTCGGGAACCTGGATGTTTGCCGTGGGAAAGCCCATGTCGGAGCCCTCGTGACGGCCAGCCGCCACAACGCCGCGCAGCATATAGGGACGGCCGAGAAGCTCGGCAGCCAGCTCCACATGACCCTGACCCAGCTCATGGCGGATACGCGTGGCGCAGATGGTCTGCCCGTTAACGCAGAGCAGGTCGTGACCGTAAACGTCAACCCCACGCTCAGTGCCCCAGGCGCGCATCTCGGCAACGCCCGAAGCGCCGCCGCGGCCGAGCCTAAAGTCGCTGCCTACACGAATTGAGCGAATGTCGACAACGCGCGACAACAACGCCAGAAACCCGACATGGTCGAGTGCCGCCACGGCAGGCGTAAAGGGAACGGCCACCACCGCATCGACCTTGGTTTGAGCCAGAGCGTGCAGGCGGTCGGCCGTCGTCATCAATTTTTGGGCGGGCAACGGACTCACCACGACGTCCGGATCAGGATCGAAGGTGACCACGACCGCTTTGCTGCCGTGATCATGTGCATCGCGAATAACCGCTTCGATCAGCTCTTGGTGCCCACGATGCACGCCATCAAACACGCCAATAGCGATCGACGCGGCACCCAAGAACTCGCACCCATCAAAAGCATCGACAGAAACGATACGGGCCTCATCCAACTCACCCGCGAAAAAGATACGCGCGAGCTCGTGGGGCGCCAGCATCATCGAACACCGCCGATCGCCTGCGGAAAGACGTGCTCCATCACAAAGCGGCCGCCCTCGATACGAGCAAGCGCCTTCAATCCCCCATCGAGCACGAGCGCGAACGGCGCCTTTGCCGTATCGAAGTCCGCAAGCGCGCGTTCAACGGGAATGCGGCGGCCACAAAGCAGGTCGTCTGCAAGATTACCCGGCAAATCGACACGCGTGGCACCTAGGGCGGCGATGGGATCCAGAGCGAAACCGGCAGCGGTCTCGGCAGAGAGCTCCTCTACCGCATGGCAGGCGCCAATGGAAACCACGCCGGAGGCCGTACGGCGCAGCGCGGAAATATGCGCAGCACTATCGCAGGCGCGACCCAGATCGCGAGCGAGCGCGCGAATGTAGGTGCCCTTGCTTACCGAAAACGCCACGGTCCAGACGCACGTATCGCCCTCGCCGCTCACGGCGATCAGGTCGGCGGCATAGATCTCGACGGGGCGCGGAGGCAAGTCTACCGCATTACCCTCGCGAGCACTCTTATAGGCGCGAACACCATTGACCGAGATGGCCGAAAAAGCTGGCGGCACCTGCAACTGCGGACCAAGCATAGCGGCAAGCTGCACACGGACGTAAGCGAGATCGTGCAGCTCGGGGGCAACGGGCACCGTGCGGACGGCCTCGCCCTCCGCGTCATCGGTATTGGTCTCGACACCAAACGAAATGTCGGCAACATAACTTTTGGTATCGAGGGTTAGCATGCCCAGCAGACGGGTCGCCTGGCCCACGCCCACCACCATGACACCCGAGGCCATGGGGTCGAGCGTACCGGCATGGCCGACGCGTCGCTCATGGAGGGCGCGTCGGCACTGCGATACCACGTCGTGGGACGTGCAGCCCACCGGCTTATCGACGGCGAGCAGCATATTCAATTGAGAAGGCGTACGACGAGCCATGTACCATCCAAAAAGTTAGAGCTCGACGGTCACCGAAGCGGGATCCTCCCCCACCAGCTCGGCCAGCATGGGAAGTGCCACGGCGAGCGTCTCGCGAATCGTTCCGTTGTTGGAAAAGCCGGCGGCGGCATGATGCCCGCCACCGCCAAAGTTGGCAGCGATCTCGGACACATCGAGGTCACCCTTGGAGCGCAGGTTGCCGCGCACCTTGGTATCGCCCTCAATGCCCTTCAGGAACAGGCAGACCTCAACGCCCATCACTGAACGCACCACATCGACCAGACCGTCGCACTCATCCGAAGTGACGCCGCAGGCCTCGAGGTCGCTCTGGTACGCATAACTATATGCCACGCGACCGTGCGCCACGGTCTTGATACGACCCATAACGATGGACTTGAGATGCAAGAACTCTACGCGCATGCTCTGGTAGACCTCGAGCGCGACGCGCGCCGGATCGGCACCGTGCGCGACCAGGCGCGAGGCGGCATGGAACGCAGCAGCATCGGCGTTTTGGTACTGAAAACGACCGGTATCGGTCACCAGGCCGCACAGCAGGCAGGTCGCGACACCGTTGCGAGCCACAATGCCGCAATTGTCCAAAAAGCGGTCGATGATCATGGCGCAGGCCGCGGCGCCGACGCACCTCAGGCTCAGCTCGGCAAATTCCTCGCGCGCCGGATGGTGATCGAAGCACACCACATGCGACGAGCGGCGGAGCACCTCGGCGGAGTTGTTCAGACGCTCGACGACCGGCACGTCCACCGAGATGAACAGATCCGGATTGCCGGTATACGCAGATGCCGGCACCAGACGGTCGGCGCCCTCCATAAAGCGGTAGATGCGCGGAACCGGGTCATCGTCTGCCAGCAGCAGGGCAATATCCTTGTTGGGGAAAAACTTCATAAGCGATAAGCCCAGACCCAGCACGGAGCCCAGGGCGTCACCATCGGGAGACGTATGTCCCGAAATCGCAATGGAGGACGCACCCTCGATGAGCTCGAGGATGCGTCGCTGAATATCTGCAGACTCGCACGATGCGAGGTCGGCGGAATTACTCATCTAAAGCTGCCTCCTGGACGGCATCCGCTATTGGATAGCCGTCCTCGTCCTTTTCGATCGCAAGCGTGGCGGGAACGTTTTCCAGCGCACGCGTGATGCGCTCGGCCTCATCGGTCGAGCGATCGATGCGAAAATCGAGCTCGGGCGTGACGCGCCAATCGAGCGAGCGGGCCAACAGGCTACGGATGCGGCCCTTGGCGCTGGCGAGCGCCTCCATGACCTCGTCGTAGCGGCTCGCATCGCACGACACGTACACGCGCGCGAACGAGCGGTCCACCGCGACCTCGACCGCGGTCAGGGTGACCAGGTCGAGACGCGGATCGGAAACCTCAAAGAGCAGGATATAACCGAGCTTCTCGCGAAGCTGCTCGCCCAGACGGCGGGTTGCCTGCGTTTGCTTCATAGCGCTACCCCCTACTCGGTACGGGCAACCTGGTCAATGCGGTAGCCCTCAATGGTGTCGCCAGGCTTGATGTCCTGGAAGTTCTCCAGGCCAATACCGCCCTCGGAGCCGCTCTTGAGGCTCTTGGCCTCGTCCTTGTAGTGGCGCATCGAGGCGATTTTACCGTTGAAGACCACGATGCCGTCGCGCACCAGGCGTACGGAATCGGTCGCGGCGATCTCGCCCTCTTCGACGCGGACACCGGCGGCGATGCCGACTTTGGGCACCTTGAAGGTGTCCAGGACGGTCGCAGTGCCCGTGGAGACCTCAACCTCGGTGGGCTTGAGCATGCCGATACGGGCAGCGTCGAGGTCCTCGAGGCACTTGTAGATGACGTCGTAGCAACGGATCTCGACGCCCTCGCGCTCGGCGGCGGAGCGGGCCTTGCCGTCGGGACGGACGCCAAAGCCGATGATGATGGCGTTGGAGGCGTCGGCCAGGACGACGTCGGTCTCGTTGATGGCACCAACGGCGGAGTGAATCGTGTTGATGCGCACCTCGGACTGATCCATCTTGTCGAGGGAGTCCTGAAGGGCCTCGATGGAGCCCTGGACGTCGGCCTTGATGATCAGGTTGAGCTCCTTGACCTCGGCGTCGGCGATGGTCTCGAAGAGGTTCTCGAGCGTCACGTGCTTCACGCGGCTCTGCTCCTCGATACGGGCCTTGAGCGAACGCTCGTCGGCCAGCGCACGTGCCTCGCGCTCGTCCTCGAACACGCGGAACTCATCGCCGGCGTTGGGGACGGACTGCAGGCCCAGGATCTCGACGGCATCGGAAGGACCGGCCTCGGTGACGGCGTTGCCCTTGGGGTCGAGCATGGCACGGACGCGGCCATAGGTGAAACCGGCGACCAGCGTGTCGCCCACACGCAGGGTGCCACGGGTCACGAGCACGGTGGCAACCGAGCCGCGGCCCTTGTCGAGTTTAGCCTCGAGGACGTTGCCCGAAGCGAAGGTATCGGGGTTGGCCTTGAGCTCGAGCACGTCGGCTTGGAGCAGGACGGTCTCGAGCAGGTCGTCGATGCCGATCTTCTGCTTGGCCGAGATGTTGACGAACATGTTCTGTCCGCCCCACTCCTCGGGGATGATGCCGTACTCGGTGAGCTCCTGGCGCACGCGGTCGGGGTTGGCACCCGGTTTATCGATCTTGTTGACGGCGACGACGATGGGAACACCGGCGGCCTTGGCGTGGTTGATCGACTCGATGGTCTGGGGCATGACGCCGTCGTCGGCAGCCACGATCAGAATGACGATGTCGGTCACCTTGGCGCCGCGGGCACGCATGGCCGTAAAGGTGGCGTGACCGGGGGTATCGATAAAGGTGATCTTGCGGTCGTTGATCATGACCTGCGAAGCGCCGATGGCCTGCGTAATGCCGCCCGCCTCGCCGGCAGCGACGCCGGTGTGACGGATGGCGTCGAGCAGCGAAGTCTTGCCGTGGTCGACGTGGCCCATGACGGTGACGACCGGGGCACGCGGCTTAAGGTCGGCGGGATCGTCGTAGAACGAGAAGGTGTTCTCCTCCTCGGGGGTGATGATCTTGATCTGACGGCCCAGGTCGTCGGCAACGAGCTCGACGAGGTCGTCGGACATGGACTGCGTCATGGTAAGCGGCGTGCCCAGCAGGAACAGGCGCTTGATGATGTCGTTGGCCGGAACGTCGAGCGCCTCGGCGAGCTCCTGGACGGTAACGCCCTGGGAGACCTTGATGGCGTCGAGGTCCTCGGGGTTCACGCCCTGGGCCAGCGCCTCCTCTATCTTGCGCTCCTCCTGAGCCTTTGCGGCCTCGCGCTCGCGCTTCTCCTTGCGCTTTTTGCGGCGACCAGTGGACTCGCGAGAGGCCTCCTCGACGGCGGCACGAGCCTCCTCGAGCACCTTCTCGCGGCTGTACTCCTCGGCCTCGCGAGCCATGCGGCTGTAGTGGTCCTCTTCGTTGTTGTGACCGCCCTTGCGCTTCTTGCCCTTGCCCTGCTTGTCGGGGTTGGGGAAGTCCATGCCGGCAGCGACGTTGTTGCTGGCATTGGTGCGATGGCTGTGGGGACGGTTCTCGGAGGCATTGCGCTCGGAGTTGTTGTCGGAAGCGTTGCGATCGTTACGACGGCCACCGCGACGGTCGTTGTTGCCGCCACGACGGTTGCCGCGCTCGGCAGTGCGCTCGGCCTTGGCCTTCTCCTCGGCGTCCTTCTTCTCCTTGAGGACGGTCTCCTGTGCGGCGATCTGGTCGAGCAGCGAACGGAAACGCGAACCGGAATCGGAGGCGGGAACGGCGCGGCGCTGGGCCTCGCGGGCAGCCTCCTCCTTCTCGCGGGCAAGGCGCTCCTGCTCGGCCTTCTTCTTAGCCTCGGCCTCGGCGCGGGCGGCCTCCTCGGCAGCCTGGGCAGCGGCGAACTGGCGGCGCTCCTCCTCGCGTGCCTTCTCGGCGGCGATGCGCTCGCGCTCTGCCTCGGCAGCGCGTGCTGCCTCCTCGGCGGCAGCAGCCTGCTCCTCGGCCAGCTTGGCGGCCTCGACTTCCTGGGCGCGGGCCTCGATCACCGAGGCGAGCTGCTTGCGGACCATGGCGACGTATGCGTCCTCCAGAGCGGAGGAAGCGGACTTAGCGGGAATCTTCATTTCGGCGAGATGACCCATCAGTTCCTTGGAGGTCATGCCGAACTCTTTGGCCAGGGTGGACACACGGACTTTTGCCATATGACTTCACCTACCCTTTCTGGCACCTTGGGTGCCTAAAGACTGAACGAGCGTGGGGTATGCGCTGGGACCCGCCCGGCGCGACCGCGCGCTAGATCAGGTCCTCCGCATCATCGAAGGCGTCGGTGTCGTGGACACCGCAGAAACGGGAGCCGGGACGGGCCTGGTTGCGGCACTGGATGCCGTCCTCGGACACGAACTCGCAGCGACGGACGTCCTCGTCCTCCTCGTCACCGATCAGGTCGGCGGCGGGCTCCTCGTGAACGGGAACATTCTTGAGGATGTCGGCGGCAAGGGTCTCGGACTTAATGTCGATGTGCCAGCCGGTCAGGCGCGCGGCGAGGCGGGCATTCTGGCCCTCCTTGCCGATGGCGAGGGACAGCTGGTCATCGGGCACGATGACGCCGGCGTAGGCCTTCTCCTCGTCGATAAGGACGCGGGTGACCTTGGCAGGCGACAGGGCGTTGGCGACGTAGACGGCCGGATCGGCATCCCACAGGATGACGTCGACGCGCTCGCCACGGAGCTCGCCCACGACGGCGCGAACACGGCTGCCCTTAGGGCCGACGCAGGCGCCCACGGGATCCAGGCGATCGTCGAGCGAGTGGACGGCGACCTTGGAGCGCTGACCGGGCTCGCGGGCGATCGACTTGATCTGGACGGTGCCCTCATAGATCTCGGGCACCTCCTGCTCAAACAGACGACGCATGAGCTCGGGGTGGGTACGGGAGATGACAATCGGCGGACGGCTGTGCTCGCCACGGACCGGCTGCAGGTTGGAGTTGGGGTCGCGAACGTCGATGATCACGGCCTTGATATGCTGGTTGTGCAGGTAGCGCTCGCCCATCGGACGCTCGTTGCGCTCGTTCTCGTAACGGCGCTGGTCGAAGTGCGGAAGCTCGGCCTCAACGCCCTCGCGAATCTTGACGATCGTGAAGTCGGGCGTGGACTGCAGCACGGTACCGCTGATGAGGTCACCGATGCGGCCGGAGAACTCCTCGTAGATCTGCTCGCGGGCGGAGTTGCGCACGATAGCGTTGATCTCGGCCTTGGCGTGCTGGGCGGCGATGCGGCTCGTGTTCTTAGGAGTGACGTCGATCTCCTCGAACTCGGTGAAGTTGCCCTCCTCGTCCATGGAATCGTCGATCGGCTCCAGACGGTAGACGTAAATCTTGCCGGTGGTGCGGTCGATGGTCACCTTGGCGCCCCACTCAAGATGCAAGATCTCGGCATAGCTCTTGGCGAGCGACTGCTCCAGGCGGTCGATCAGGTAGAGCTGGTCGATGTGCTTCTCCTGGCAAAGCTCCATCAGGGCGGACATCATGTCGGGTGCTGCCATCTTACTTTCCTTCCTTCGCGGGCTTGAAGTCATAGGTGGGCTTCAACTTGCACTTTTTAACATCGGAAAAATCGAGGGTGACGGACTCGCCGTCCTCGAGCTCGAGGGTCACGTTCGTCTCGGTGGCGGCGGCAATCTTGCCGGCGTACTTGCGACGGCCCTCGGTTGCGGTAGAGGTGAGCTCGCAGTTCTCGCCCACAAAACGGGCAAAGTCACGCGGGCGGCGCAGCGGGCGCGCCATACCCGGGCTCGACACCTCGAGCGTATAGCTCGAAGAAATGGGATCGAGCTCCTCAATCACATCGCCGACCCATTTGGTGTTGGCCGTGACGTCATTGAGCGACAGGCTCTGACCCTCGGCACCCTCGATACGCACACGCACGCAGGGGGCCTTGGTGGCACCCACGAGCTCAACATCGACGATGTCGATATCGTGCTGGGGAGCGACGGCCTCGAGCGCGTCGATGATCGCCTGCTCGGTCTTGGTCTTGACCATTGCGGCACCTCCATCCATACAAAAAAGAAGCGGGGCCGAAACCCCACTTCTTTCAATTACAACTTCATTTGCAAGCAAACTATACCAATACCTGCGCAAACGTGCAACCACAACACAAACCCGCAGGTCAGCGTGAGCACAGGTTCTCCACAAGAAATGGATAATTGGGTGTTGTCGCAAGTATCCATAACCAAAAAGAGGGGCGACTCCCTGTGGAATAGTCCCTCGCTTTTTATGTCAACTATGCGCGCAGCGCTTACTTGACCACCAGGTTAACCAGCTTGCCGGGCACGCAGATGGCCTTGACGACCGTCTTGCCCTCGAGCCACTTGGCAACGGCCTCCTCGGCGGCAGCCTGCATTTCCTCGTTGGAGGCATCGCGGGCCACGTCAATGCGGCCACGGACCTTGCCGAGTACCTGGACGACGATCTGCACCGTGTCCTCGATGGACTCGGCCAGGTCGAACTCGGGCCAGGCGGCGGTGTAGGCGTTGCCCTCGCAGCCGAGTGCCTCGTGCCACAGCTCGTCGGCCCAGAACGGGCAGATGGGGGCAAGGACGCTTACGATGTCCTTGGCCACGCCGTAGCACAGGGCCTTGTCGCGGTCAGCGCCCTCGGTGGCGTTGAGGTAGGCGCTCGCCGCGTTGACGAGCTCCATGACGGCCGAGATCGCGGTGTTGAACTGGCCGCGGTCAAAGTCCTCGGTGCACTTGGCAATGGTGCGATGGCGCTCGCGGTAGAGCTTCATCGCGACCTCGTCGAGCGCGGACTTGTCAAAGGCAACGTTGGCGTCGCCGGACTGGACGAGCTGCCACACGATACGCCAGGCGCGCTTAATGAAGCGGTTAGCGCCCTCGACGGCCTTGGGATCCCAGTCGAAGTCCTTCTCGGGCGGGGCGATAAACAGGATCGCCAGACGCATGGTGTCGGCACCGTAGGGCTCGATGACCGAGCTCGGGGGCACGACATTGCCCTTGGACTTGGACATGGTGTCGCCGTTCTCGTCCTTGACCATGCCCTGGCACAGCAGGTTGGTGAAGGGCTCGTCAACGCTCAGCAGGCCCAGGTCGCGCAGCGCCTTGGTAAAGAAGCGGCTGTAGAGCAGGTGCAGAATGGCGTGCTCAATGCCACCGATATAGTTATCGACGGGCATCCAACGGTCTGCCGCCTCGCGGGAGAAGGGCAGCTCGGTGTTGTGCGGGTCGGTATAGCGCAGGTAATACCAGCTAGAGCAGGTGAAGGTGTCCATGGTATCGGTCTCGCGCTTAGCCGGGCAACCGCACACCGGGCAGGTGGTCTCGTAGAACTCCTTGCACTCGGCGAGGGTCTCGCCGGCACCCAGGTCCAGGTTCTCGGGCAGCGTCACCGGCAGCTGGTCCTCGGGCACGGGCACGATGCCGCAGTGCTCGCAGTGGATGGCCGGGATGGGGTTGCCCCAGTAGCGCTGGCGGCTGATGAGCCAGTCGCGCAGGCGGAACTCGACCTTGCGACGGCCGCAGCCCATGGCCTCGAGGTCGGACACGATGGCAGCCTCGCCCTCGGAGTGCTTGCCGCCGCGCATGCCGGTGTACTTGCCGGACTGGACGAGCGTGCCCTCGGCAGCGTGGGCGCAATCCCAGTCGACGTTCTCGGCATGGAAGGTATCGATGGTCTCGCCACTAGCCTCGACGGCAGCACGATCGTCATCGTCCAGGATGATCGGCACAATAGGCAGGTCGTACTTGCGGGCAAACTCAAAGTCGCGCTGGTCGCCACAGGGAACGGCCATGACGGCGCCGGTGCCGTAGTCGGCAACGACATAGTCGGCAACCCACACGGGGACCTTCTCGCCGTTGACGGGGTTTACCACGTAGCGGCCGGTAAAGGCACCGTGCTTCTCGAGGGTGCCCTGGGCACGCTCGACGGCAGAGATATGCTTGGAGTCCTCGACGATCTTGGTGACGGCCTCCTCGTACTCCGTGCCCTCGACGAGCTCATGCAGGCCGGCGTACTCGGGAGCCAGGACAAAGAAGGAAACACCGAAGAGTGTGTCGGCTCGCGTGGTGAAGACGGTGATCTTGCCCTCATCGCCCTCGATGGGATCGCCATCCTGGTCGCACAGGGTAAAGTCGACCTCGGCGCCCTCGGAGCGGCCGATCCAGTTGGCCTGCATCTGCTTGACGCGCTCGGGCCAGCCGGGGAGCTTCTCTAGATCGTCGAGCAGCTCCTGGGAGTACTCGGTAATCTTGAAGTACCACTGCTCCAGGTCGCGCTTCTCGGGTTCGGTGCCGCAGCGCCAGCACTTGCCCTCGGTGACCTGCTCGTTGGCCAAAACGGTCTTGCAAGTGGGGCACCAGTTGACCGGGTTCTTCTTACGGTAGACCAGGCCCTTTTCCCACAGCTTCTCAAAGATCCACTGACCCCAACGGTAGTAGTCGGGGCTGCAGGTCTTGACCATGCGATCCAGATCGTAGGAAAAGCCCATGCGCTTCATCGTGGCGAGCGCCTGGTCCATGTTCTTATACGTCCAGGCGGCAGCCTGCGTGTTGTGCTTGATGGCGGCGTTCTCGGCGGGCAGGCCAAAGGCATCGAAGCCGATGGGATGCAGCACGTCGTAGCCGCGCATGCGGGCCTGACGGGCCATGGCATCGCCGATAGTATAGTTGCGCGCGTGGCCCATGTGCAGGTCGCCCGACGGATACGGGAACATCTCGAGCACGTACTTCTTGGGCTTGCTGGCGTCGGTGTCGACCGCGAAGAGGTTGGAGTCCTCCCAGGCCTTCATCCACCGGGACTCAATGGCCTGCGCGTCGTAGACAGGGATCTCATCCTTATGATCTGTGCAATCGCACATATCAGCTCCTTTGTTAGCTGGGTTGGGGCGGGGCGTTCTTACCTTTACTCGCTGCTGCGGACAGTCCTGCTCGCACGAAGAGCACATTAAGTGCTCTTCGGCTCGTGCGGAACTTGCAGCGAGCAAAGGTAAGAACGCCCCGCCACATCGTTAACTCGCATGATGATAGCAAATACGACAAGCGAGATGCCTGCGACTTGCAGGCATCTCGCTTTATCTAAATAACGTGGTTGATACTCAACCTTTATGTGCAGCTCTTATCTTAGCGGTAGGACACAGACTGCTGAGAGTCTTTCACGACAACGTCGTGGGCGCCGCCTTCGACGATGGAGGTGGAGCTGACCAGGGTCAGGCGTGCCTTTTCCTGGAGCTCGGGGATCGAGAGGGCACCGCAGTTGCACATCGTGGACTTGACCTTATAGAGCGTGCCGCCCACGCCGTCCTTGAGGGAACCGGCGTAGGGAACGTAGGAGTCGACGCCCTCGACGAAGCTGAGCTTCGCGGCGCCGCCCAGGTCGTAACGCTGCCAGTTGCGGGCACGTGCAGAACCCTCGCCCCAGTACTCCTTCATGTACTGACCGTTCACGTTGACGCGCTCGGTCGGGCTCTCATCGAAGCGAGCAAAGTAGCGGCCCAGCATCATAAAGTCGGCACCCATGGCAAGGGCGAGCGTCATGTGGTAGTCGTAGACGATACCGCCGTCGGAGCACACGGGCACGTAGACGCCGGTCTCTTCGTAGTACTCGTCACGAGCGCGGCAGACGTCGATCAGCGCGGTGGCCTGGCCACGGCCAATACCCTTGGTCTCGCGGGTGATGCAGATGGAGCCACCGCCGATACCGACCTTGATGAAGTCGGCACCGCAGTCTGCCAGGAAGCGGAAGCCCTCGGCGTCGACGACGTTACCGGCACCGACCTTGACGTCCTCGCCGTAGTTGGCGCGAATCCACTCGATGGTGCGCTTCTGCCACTCGCTGAAGCCCTCGGAAGAGTCGATGCATAGGACATCGGCGCCAGCCTCGATGAGCAGCGGCACGCGCTCGGCATAGTCGCGGGTGTTAATACCGGCGCCGACCATATAGCGCTTGTCGTTATCGAGCAGCTCGTTGGGATTGGTCTTGTGGCTGTCGTAGTCCTTGCGGAAGACGATGCCCATGAGGTGATCGTTGTCGTCGACAATGGGCAGAGCGTTGAGCTTGTTGTCCCAGATGACGTCGTTGGCAACCTTGAGGCTGATGTTCTTGTCGCCCACGATGAGCTGCTCGCGCGGGGTCATGAACTCGGAGACCTTCTTCTGGTGGTCATCGCGGCTGGGGCGATAGTCACGGCTGGTGACGATGCCCAGGAGCTTGCCCTTGGGAGTGCCATCGTCGGTGACCGGCATGGTGGAGTGGCCGGTCTTCTCCTTGAGCTCGATGACCTGCTCCATGGTCATGTCGGGGGTCAGCGTGGAATCGGACTGAACGAAACCAGCCTTGTGATCCTTAACGGCCTTAACCATAGCAGCCTCGGACTCAGGGGTCTGAGAACCGTAAATGAAGGACAGGCCACCCTCGGTAGCGAGCGCGACACCCATGTCGACGCCCGAGACGGACTGCATAATGGCGGAAACCATGGGGATGTTCAGGGTGATTGCCGGCTTCTCACCGCGCTTGAAGCGGGTTAGCGGCGTCTTAAGAGAGACGTTGTTGGGGATGCACTGCGAGGACGAATAGCCAGGGACCAGCAGATACTCCGAAAACGTGTGGGACTCACCGGGAAAGAACGTAGCCATGTTTCTCCTTTTTCCATGCGACCGGTCGGCTGCAGGCCTCGTAGGACCCAGCCCAACCTTGGGCGCCCAATACTGGGGAAGTATCTTAACGCACTTTGACTGCTACAATGCGTGATTTAAGAAGAGCACACGAGGGTTTGACGCAGGCTTTGCGTTTGCCCAGCAAACACTTTAGCGGAGAGACGTGGAGCGTATGAAGTACAAGACGACGGCAAAGTTGGTCATTCAAGCGTGCGACAAAGACCTGCCGGGCGTGTTTGGTCATGGCTGCGTCTTGCTGCTGCAGGGTATTGCCCGGGAGCACTCGCTCAACCGCGCCGCCAAAAGCATGGGCATGGCGTATTCCAAGGCATGGCGCATCGTAAACGAGGCCGAAGGCCAGCTGGGCTGCAAGCTCATCGAGCGCGACGGCGCCCGCGGATCCACGCTCACCCCCGCCGGCGAGCGAGCCATAGCGGTCTACGAGGAGCTGCAGGCCGACATAAACAAGGTCATTGCCACCAAAGCCAACGACCTCATCGCCAGCATCAAAGAGTAGCCAATTTGGGACGGGGCTTTATAGCTGCACAACCCCTTCTCATAAGTTGCGGTGAAATAGGGACTGTTTATGCCGATAAAGCCGTAAATCAATCCCTATTTCACCGCAACTTATGGAGTTGAGGATGATTTAGCTAGTTGCGAAGGGCGTTGTCTAGGGTTGACGCTACAACCAGTGGGTTGTCGGTGCCGGCGAAGAGGCGGATGGTGCTCCCCTGCTTGCCGCGCGGGGCCGAAAGGCGCGTCGTTGCGCCGCCGGCGGGCGATGTACGAAACTCCCCCGGCAAAGCGTCGAACAGCTCTCCCGCGCTACGCTCAATAAGGTCAAATTCAACTACCGGGCCAAAGCCGTGCTCGAGGATTCCCGTCGCAACCGCATGGTCGGGATGCGAGCTCAGCCCGGGATAGCGCACGTTGCGCACCATCTCGTTGGCGGCCAGATACTCGGCCAGCGCACGGGCGCGATCGAAATGCGCCTGCATGCGGGCGTCGAGCGAGGAAAGCCCCCGCTCCAGCACATCGGCCTCCTCGGTAGAAAGGTCGAGTGCCAAAGCAACGCAGCCTGCAAACAACGCGTGCGCGCACTCAGCCGCGGCATCCACACGATGGCGCTTGAGCTGCGAGCGCACCACCGAAGCGGCAACGAGCTTGCGCGGTGCCTTACCAGCACACACGCGGTCAAGCGCCTCGAGCGACAGCACGGCACCCAGCCGCAGCGGATCGCAGCCAAAAGCCGACGCCACGGTGTTGTCAACAACCAACAGCGCATGGGCCTCACGCGCCGCCCGGCCCAGCGTACGAAGATCGGGCACGCGAAGACCAAACCCGCCGATGGAGTTGACAAACCACCACAGGTGCGGCCCCTCAGCATCAAGCAAAGCATCAAAGTTCTCGGACGCGGCGGTAAACGCCGCAACCGACGGCTCCCCCACCAGCACAACGTCGCAGGCATCAAAGCCGTGCGCAAACGCATCGGCAAAGTCGTCCGCAAAGGCCAACAGGTGGTCACCGGGACGCACAATCCCCAGCTGCGACAGCGCCGCCGGCACATGCGGGGCCGCAACAAGACGCGCCTCGCGCGCACTGGACCTCAAAGCCCAGGCCTCTTCTAGCTGCTGTACATCCACGCGGCACCGTCCCTTCATAAGCAAAAACCCACGATGCGGGTGTTCCCCGCATCGTGGGCAACGGCTGCAGTATAGCGCCGATAGACGACCAATCGCCTAGATGTTGAGCGTGTGATAGGTCACGTTCGCGCCTGGAGCGTCAACGGTCACGCCATAGGCCTCGGGATAGATGCGCGTCGAAAACACGAGTGCGCCATCGTTCACAAACACCTCGACCGACGAAACATCGCCAACAATGCGCACGTTACGAACCTCGTCGACGGGCTCCCAACGCACGGTGCGACCGCAGCCGGCAGAAGCGCGGCTCTCATCGGTAAATCGCATCTCAAAGCGCGCGGGCAGTTCGCCCTCGGCAGGCATAAACGACAGCCTTAGCTCGCCATCAACGGTTGTGGTAAACGCGCCGTCGACACCGTCGACAACAACGTCAAAGCAGGTATCGCCGGCAACCTCCAACGAGCCCTCCCCCACACGCACCGAGGCATAATGGCGCTCGATCTCGCGCGTCGGCTGCTGCAGCACCACGCCGCCGTCACCGGCTGTAAGCTCACGCGGCACCGTCATGCAGTGCTGCCAGCCGCACACCACGGTGGGTGCGTTGCCATAGGTCGGCTCATCGGGCATGCCCATCCAGCCGATCAGAATGTGGCGACCATCCTCGGCCGTGAACTCCTGCGGAGCATAGAAGTCAAAACCGGCGTCCCACAGGCGGAACTCGCCCAGCTCATAAGCATCCTTGCCACCTGTAATGTCGCCCGTTACAGGCATGTAGCCAGCAGCATATACGTTGCCGCGGTCCCAACGACCGCCCTCAAGCCCCTGAGGAGAGAAGGACAGGAACTTCACCAGCACACCGTCATCGGCCTTAAGCTCAAGATATCCCGGGCACTCCCACATAAAGCCAAAACGCTCGGGCGTAAACACACGGCTCTCGAGCTCCCAGCTCAGCATATCGGCCGAGCCATACACCAGGATCTCGCCCACATCGCGACCGGCGCCCTCGCCGTGCATGGCGCAAAATCGACTATCGACATGCGGCCCATCCACGCGACGACGCGCGCCCAGCACCATGTGATAACGCCCGTCCGCGTCACGCCACACCTTGGGGTCGCGCACGTGGCAGGTCAAATCCTCGGGATAATCCTCGGACGTCAGCACCACGCGCTTTTGGCTGAACTCCCGACCGGCAAGGCCATCAACGCTCTCGACATAAACAGTATCGGCGCGGCGGCCGGTATTGACGTAGTCGTACGTGCCGTCTGCATCGGAAAGCTTAACGTTACCCGTGTACAGTACGCGAATGTGGCCGTCCTCGGCAAGCGCGGAGCCCGAATACACACCGTGGCAATCGAACGGCTCGTCGGGCAGCAGCGGGGCGCCAACGTAGTCCCACGTCATAAGATCGCGACTCGTCGCATGACCCCAGACCTTAACGCCGCCCTCGACATCAAAGGGCGCATATTGAAAATAGGCATGGAACACCCCGCCCGCCTGGCAAAGACCGTTGGGGTCGTTGAGCCAGCCCGCCGGCGGCATAATATGGAAGCGCTGGTCATACGCGCCATGACCGCACTCAGAGGCGGCAGCGTCAACAGCGGCAACCAGCTTTGCAAGATCGCGACCAAGTGCATTAGACATATCAAAGTCCTAACGGATCGAAAGTTACAAGGCGCCAGAGATCGACACCAGATACGGGAAACGCCCGCGAGCATACAACCCGCGGGCATCCCCTCAATCAAAAGCTCTTAGGCCTGCTCGGAAGCCTTGGGCTCGTCCTTGTACAGGACAAATGAGACGGCAAAGGAAACAAGCGCGGCGACCGCAAACATGATCGCGTACTGCACGGGCTGGGCCAGGCACAGCAGGATACCGAAGATACCGGTAACGCCCGTACCGGAGGCAGCCAGCGAAGTGAGCGCGCAGACCAGGGCGCCGCAGCCACCGCCGATGCAACCGGCGATGAAGGGCTTAAAGAAGCGCAGGTTCACACCAAAGATAGCAGGCTCGGTAATGCCCATGAAGGCGGACAGAGCCGAAGGAAGCGCCAGGCCCTTGATCTTGGCATCGCGGGTTTTAAAGGCAACGGCGAGCGCTGCGCCACCCTGGGCGATATTGGCAGCGCTGGCAATGGGCAGCCAGTAGGTCACACCGTACTGGGCGAGCTGGCCCAGGTCGATGGCGGTGTACATCTGGTGGATACCGGTAACGACCGTGGGGGCATAGAACAGACCGACGATAAAGGAACCGATGCCGAAGGGCAGGGTCAGCAGGGCCTGGATCAGACCGAGGATGGCGTTCTCGGCCCACACGAAGATGGGGCCGACGGCAACGAGCGTCACGAGCACGGTCACGAACACGGAGACAAGCGGGGTCACAAAGAGGTCGAACATCTCGGGAACGATCTTGTGCAGGCGCTTCTCGAGGAAGGCCAGAATGGCGCAGGCGATGACGATGGGGATCACATGGCCCTGATAGCCGACCCACTCAAAGCTGTACACGCCGGGAATGACGGTGACCATGGTCTGAACGCCCTCGGAGGCAACCGTGTAAGCGCTCTGCAGCGAGGAGTTGATGAACGCACCGCCGACGACAGCGCCCAGATACGGGTTGGCGCCAAAGGCCTTAGCGGCGGAGTAGCCGATCAGGATCTGCAGAATGCCAAAGGACGTGCCCGAGACCAGGTCGGCAATCTTGTAGATAAAGTTATTGGTGTCGAGCGCGATAAAGCCGTTGGAGGCCATAAAGTTGAGGGCGCTCATAATGCCCAGCAGCAGGCCCGAAGCCACGATGGCGGGGATGATGGGGACAAAGACGTCGCCGAGCACCTTGATGGCACGCATAAAGATGTTCTGCTGCTGCGCCGCGGCCTCCTTGACCTCGGCCTTGGTGGCAGCCTCGACGCCGCTGAGCGCGATGAACTCCTCGTAGACCTTGTTAACGGTGCCGGTGCCAAAAATAATCTGGAGCTGGCCCTGGGCCTCAAAGACGCCCTTGGCGCCGTCGACGTTCTCGATGGCCTCCTTATTAACCTTGGAATTATCGGCAATCACCAGGCGAAGACGCGTGGCACAGTGTGCGGCCGAAACCACGTTGTCGGCGCCACCGATGTTGTCGAGCACCTCTTGGGCTAATTTGCGGTAGTCCATGACTTCCCTTTCCTCCAACGGGCGCATGTACACCCGGCCAGCTTTGACACTTACACTGTAATCGTTTTCAGTTTCATATGTCTGTAATCGTTTTCATAGTAGGGTGAACGGTAGGAAAAAGCCGGCGAAAGGTAGTTTTGAGACAAAAGCAGGCGACTCAGAGGCATGCAGACGTGCCCAAAACCTAGACATTCATAAGCTGATGGCCGAGCTTGAGCGTCTTTAGACCGCTCTCCCCCTCCACGCCATCGAGCGTGTTGAGCAACATATTGGTCGCCTCGACGCCACTGGTCAGGTAGCCATAGTGCACGGTGGGAATGCCGCCCGTCAGCGCGCGTAAAAACGCGTTGTCGCCAAAACCGCTCACACGGTGTATGCCCTCGCCCATGCCGCGAACCTCATCGATAGCACGTAGCGCGCCCGCCGCCATGGTATCGGTCGCGCAGGCGATAAACGAAACATCGGGAGCGACGGAAAGCAGCTCACGCGCCGCACCATAGCCCGAGTCGAACGTAAACGAGCCCAGGCGAATCAAGGCGGCATCGAGCGGGTTACCCGCGGCGCGCAAGCCGGCCTCAAAACCGCGACGGCGGTCATAACCGGCCGCGCGGTCCTCTTCGGTAACTCCAATGTAGGCGATCTTGCCGTCCACGCGGCCCGCAAGCGCATGGCCCAGCTCAAAGGCGGCCTCGTAATCGTCGTGATAGACGCACGCCGCGCCCTCGACATTCTGGCCGATCAGTACGATGGGCACGCGGCACGACTCAATCGCGCGACGGTGCTCGTCGGTGATAATAGTAGCCACCAGCACAATGCCATCGACCGGGTGGTTTTGGAATAAATCGAGGTATTCGAGCTCACGATCGGCCGCGTTGTCGGTGTTGGCAAGGAGCATCTGGTAGCCACGACGACCGAGCACCTGGCCAATACCGGCAGTAATGCGGCTCACGGATTCCGAGTTGATCTTGGGCACGATGACGCCGATGAGCTTGGTGGAGCCGGTGCGCAGCGCGCGAGCCTGGCTGGATCGCACATATCCGGTCAACTCGATTGCCTGCTTAATGCGCTCGGCCTTGTCCGCCGAGATATATCCACCGTTGAGGTAGCGCGAGACGGCGGCGCTCGAAACGCCGGCCAGCTCGGCCACATCTTTCATCTTTACCACGAGCACCCCTGTCGTTGAAATCGCTTTCACCATGATACCCAACCCTCGCCCGAAAAATATTCGACTGGAAAGGTCTCAGCGGATCATTTCAACCGCCCAGATCGAGCAAACGTCAGCGAGCGAGCAGCTGTCGTGGCGAGGTGCCGCGAAAGAGGAGCGAAGCGTACTTTATGTACGCGAGCGACGGTTTGAGCGGCAGATCGCCCGGCAGATGCCCGCGCAGCGTCGACCGGTCCGGCGTTCGGCAGAACGCCGGAACAAAATTAGCCGTGGTACTCGCCGTTGTATTGGATCAACGTCAGGTCCTCCACGCCGTCGAGCGCGCGGATGGCGTCGGCATAGGGCATATCCACGCCGTCCGAGAACACCTCAACGGCCATCTCGACCTTGTCGCCGCGCATCGTCTTGGACTTGACGGAAAACTTGGTGCGCCCAAATGCACGCACGATATCGTCGCCGGTGGTCTGACCCGTGTAGTGGATGACCATCATGTACACGCGCGCCTTGTCCTGGTGGCTCGCAAAGCCGGCAATCATCACCACGATCACCACCGCCGTGAGTCCCACGAGCGCATACATACCGGCTCCCGCCGTAATGCCCGTGGTAATGGACCAAAACAGATACAGCAGGTCGAGCGGGTCCTTGACCGCCGTACGGTAACGGACGATAGACAGAGCACCGACCATACCAAGCGAGATGACCACGTTTGTCGAGATCGCGAGCGTGACCATGCAGGTGAGCACACACATGCCCACGAGCGTCACGGCAAAACTGCGCGAATAGACCACGCCGGTAAAAAAGCGCTTGTACACGTAATAGATCAGGATGCCCATGGCGAGCGCCACGAGCAGCGAAAGACCGATCTTGGCAGGGTCGACCTGACCGAACGCCTCCAAGACGGAGTTCTTAAAAAAGTCCCTGGTGCTCATGGTTTAAATATCCCCTCGGTTCCCAAAATCCGATTCCCAGTAGTTAAAACCGCGCAGGTAGGCGGTCTTGTCATAACACAGGCAGTACTTAGAGACCGCCGTGAGTTCGGCCGCACCTGGCGGCACCATATCGCGCACCAGCTGCGGGCAAAACTCGGTATACTTGACCTCCATCACCAGCTTGCCGGGCTCCAGCACGGGCAACGCGGGCAACGTCGCGTCAAAGATGTCAAAGCTCCCCACCGCCGCACGCACGTTGCTATCAAAGGTAATGCGCACGGTGCCCTCGTCCATCACCCACGGCTCGCGCTCGTAGTCCACGATGGTTCGCGGGCGCATCATATTACAGATGCACTCGATGTAGAACTCGCGACAGAGCGGATAGGGGCTCCTCAGCAAAAAGTCGTAGTCACCGGCCAGAATCTGCTCAAACTCGCTACGCGTGAGCGGCGCGTCCTCCTTGTAGATCCAGCTGCCGTACTTCTTTTTGCGCTCGAGCTTAATCACCTTGTCGCTGCCGTTATAGATGCGCACGCGATACTTTTTGCGCATGAGAATACCGGCGTCTTTTTCCTCGTAGGCCGAGTTGCAGTAGTCGTCAAAGTACAGGCTGCGAATGGTGTAACCACCTGCCCGCGCATGCTTGTCCAGCTTAAACACCGGCGCCATGCGACAGGCAAGCGCGGCGTGTTCGCCCTCGTTAATGAGATATTTGAGCTCGTGGCGGTAACGCTCCTGCGTGGTACGCGCGGGAGGTGCCGCCAGGCGCTCAAACAGAGCGCTAGCCCTCCTCATACGTGTCCTCCACGACCTTACCGCCGTCTTGCACGTAAAAACACTTCATGCCATAGTGCTTGCCGTCGTCGGTCACATAGTAGTCAAACGCATCTTGCGTAAAGCCGTCGGAGTTGGTGGCACGCACGCGCACAAAATACTGGCCGGTATCGGGCGCATCGCAGGTCACCTCGGGAAGCAGCACGTCCTCGGCCTTAAAGACCACATCGCTTATGGCATAGTCGCGCGCAAGCTCTACGGTGTAGCGAATATCGCGCGCCTCAAAGTCGTAGGACGCATCCCAGTTAATGCGCAGCTTGCCGTTATCGATCTGCGGCACGCCAATGTAGAACGGCATGGGCTTTTTATAGCTCTCGCGAAAGCTCTTATAGTTCTCCTCGATCTCGGACGGAATCGCCGCGGCAATCTGCTCGTATTCGTCCTTGGTCACGGGCAGATGCTCCAGGTCGGGTGCAGCAAAGACAAGCGGCTCCGTGACCTCGCGATAATGCTCGATCATCTTGCTCAGGCGCTCCTCGGTTAAATACGAGCGCAAGTCCTTGACGGCACGGTCGAGTTCGCTGCGGAACGACTTGCTGCGCAACGCGCGGTTAAACAGCACGTTGCCCCAGTAGTTGCTTACGCCGCGCTCCCAGCTCGCATAGTCCGAAAACCCCTTCAGGCTCAGCTCAAGCTTACGCAGCACGCCATCGTTGTCCCAATCCAAAAAGTACCAGGTATTTGAGTTGAGCGGGCTGTACAGATAGCAGTTGCGGTTCTGCGTATCGCAGTTGCCCGTCAGGATCTGAAACGCCATCCAATAGACCAGGTTCTCGGTATCAAAGTAGGTGTCGAGCACGTCATCGATCTTTTGCGATTCGTCGTTGAGCGCATCGAGCATCTCGATGAGCTTGGTGTGGTCCGTATCGCCCTTAATCTCGAGCATGCCTTCAAAGCTTGCCTGGTTGTAGTCGGGATCATCGGCAAGCTTAATGGTGTCCTCGTAGCGATGGAAATCAAAGCTGTTCACCTTATACAGATGCCCGTTCTTATCCAAGCCGTGCGCCTTAAGCGCCGTCTTGTTGAGCTGCTCCACCTGCGTAAACAGGCCGTAGTCCTCAAAGGTGTCGTTGGACTTTTCGGTCTGGTCGCACACCCACAGATGCACAAACTGCGTGCGCAGGCCCATCATCTGGGGAATCCCACGGATAAGGTCGTAGGCCATCTTGTTACGAAAACGCATACCCTCGCCCATGTGCTTGTTGAGCGCAATCGCGCGCTGTTGGCGCCAGGTGCCCTTGCCTTTTTTGAGCTCCACCTTGTAATTCTTTTGCGAGTTCATGCTCGAAGTCTGACCGCGCACCTGCACAGTGGCATTGGGCGCTTCATCGCCATAGCCAACCTCGCCGGCCACCGGGCCGTCTTCGTCGCCCGGCTGCAGCAGGCCCATAACCTGATAGCGCGTCACGGCCATGTCGGCATAGTCATACACCGAGTACGTATTGATCTCGGCCCAGCTGTGGTCGGTGTTCTCGGAGCTGTTACCGCGCGAGACCGTCAGGTACATGGTCACAATGCCCGAGTCGTCGTAGACCTCGTACAGCTCGTCCTTATCGCGAAGGTGCTTGGACTGGTCGGAGGCCTCGGCCTTTTTAATCTTGTCCTGCTTTTTGACCTTTTTAGTCGAGGATTCGTCCTGAGACGAGCAGCCCGAAAGCAACAGCGCGCCGGCAGCCGCCTCGATCAGGCAGCGGCGAGACATCAACTTATCGATCATCAGAACCTCCCCAATGTTTTTGGAACAGGCGAACCACCATACGTTCAAACGCACTGCGCGGATCACCGCCCACGCGCTTGTCCTCGTAGCGTTGCTCAACACGGTCGAGCACCCGGCCAAGTTCGGTAAACCAGCCCGTCTTGTCAATAGCCACAATGGGCTGCTGGCTCAGGATACGATACGGCAAGTTGGCGGTATAGGTATCGAGCCGCAGCAGCGCCACGATAAAAAACACCGCTGCACCCAACAAAAAGCCAAAGCCGTAAAACTGCTGCGGCAAAAGCAACGACACGGCGGTCGCCAGCCCTGCCACACCGGCAAACAGGCCCGAGGCCAGAACGGCTCCCTTGTAGTCGGTAAAGTACAGCAAGATAAGCAGGATCGTGTTGCCCACGGCATACAGGCCGTAGCCTACGCATAGCGTGCGAAAATACCCGTGCATCAGGTTGTTAAAGCCCAGCGGCAGGGCCGAGAGCACTGTGGTCTCGAGCGAGATGACCGCCGCGGTCACAAACAGCTGCTTGAGCGCACAAAAGCGCAGTTCGCTGTTAAGCGTGGAGAGCATCTCCTCCTCGGCCACCACAATGTCGCCTACCACGCCGCCATCGTTGAACAGGCTGTAGTAGTCGCGATAGCGCGGATAGAAATTAACTTCGACCGAGACCACAAAGTTGACGGTCGTGACGAGTGTGGTCAAAAACGCAATGAGTGCCGGCACGTCATGGTAAGGAGCCCCGTAAAACAGACCTTTGATCTGCACGCCAATAGGGCCCGCCCAGATAATAACCAGGTGTGCGAAAAGCCCCAAGTTGGTAAACAGCCCCGTAAGCGCAAGCGGCATAAATTGGTCGAGCCAGCGCAAAAAACGCCAGGGACTCCGGTCACTCCGTGGAAATACCGGTACAAGCAGTACCACATCCCAGGCGAGCATGACGCCGTAGCCCAGAGCAATTGACGCCAAAAGGCCCTCGACCGGCGGCAGCCCCAGCGCCAGCGCGGCCAGGGCGCACAGGCACGCCACGCCAATGGCAACCGCAAAGCTGCATAGGATACCGCGGTAATCCTTGATGGCCGTGAGGTAACTCATGCCGTTCCAGTTGAGAATCATAATGTTAAACAGCCACAGGCACAGCAGTCCCTGCAGCAGCGTGGCGCCCGAGAACAGCAAAAAGACGCCGTAGAGCACGGTGCCCGCAACGAGCATGATGGCATTAGACCCCCAAAACGAAGGCAGGATCTCATCCTCGCGCTCGGCAAAGAGCATGTCGGCCAAAAAGCGCATGACCGGCATAGAGAAAAAACTCGTGAGCGTGAGCGACGCCAGCAGCGTATAGGTCACCATGCACACCAGCAGATCTTGGTTGGCACGGCCCACACCCCACAGACCGCACAGCACCAAGATACCCACCTGGAGCAGCACGCCCAGCAGCATGGGGCCCGTGCACACAATGCCAGCGTAGCCATAGGCGCGCATCGTGGCAAACAGACCCTTGCGCCTAAACAGGCGCTTGAGCTCAAAACCGATTCCGGCCACCGGCTACTCCCCCTCTCTGGGCAGGTCAAACGCTTGCGCCGTCTCGTCGTACAGCGCGCGATAGTTGGCGAGCATCTGCTCGTGCAAGAAGTACGTGGCAACGCGACGCTGGCCGCGCTCCCCCATCTCAATGCGACGAGCGCGGCTTGTGCACATGCGTTCCATGGCATCGGCCAAGCCCTTGCGATACATAGGCGGCGTCACAAAACCCGCCACGCCAAAGTCGTCGCCCGGGGCGCCTTCGAGAAGCTCGCGACAGCAGCCCACCTCAGTCGTCACGCAGGGACGGCGCGCTGCAAGCGACTCCAGCACGCTGAGCGGCTGGCCCTCGGAGATGCTCGTCAAAATGGTAAAGTCGAGCTTTTCCATGTACTCGACCACGTTGACGCGGCCGGTAAAGATCAGGTCGCGCACGCCCAGGGTTTCGACCAGCGCGTGGCACTCGGCGCCGTACTCCTCGTCGTCCACGCCGCCCATGATGTGCAGGCGCACCTTGGGCAGGCGCTCGTGCAACTCAAAGAAGGCATAGATCATGGTCTTGACGTCCTTGATGGGAGCCAGACGCACTACCGCGCCAATGTCCACCCAGCCGTCATCGGGCTTTAAGGGGATGTCCTTAAAGCGGTCGAACTGGATGCCGTTGGGGATGACCAGGCATTTGTCCGCATCGCAGCCCATATCGATCTGCATCTTGCGGGCGTTATGGAACAAACTCGTCACACGGAAGGCGCGGCGATAGATCTCCTCCGAAAGCAGGTAGAAAAAGCGAATCCAGCGGTCCTTAAATGACGGCACCACCCAATCGGCGCGAATGATCTCTTCCTCGCGCTCGCGGGTATAGATGCCATGCTCGGTCAGCAGCACCGGCGCATGGTGAACGCTTGAGCCCAGGCAGGCGAGCAGGCCACCGTAGCCGGTCGAGATGGCATGGTACACATCGGCCACCGGCACCTCGCTGCCCAACAGGTAGAGCACGGGCAGCAACATGGAGCGCATGGTATGAAATGCATCGGCAAAGGGCGTGTAGGGATACTCGGCCAGGCACACGTCGCGAAAGATATCCATAAACGTGCGGCTCTGCAAAAACGAGAGCGGATGCACGCGACGGCGGTGGAAGATATCGAATAACACGTCCCAGTCCGGATTGGAGAGCGACACCAGACGGCGTAGCGCCTCGCGCTCACGGTCGTTAAAACTGGCTTCATGTTGCTCGCCCGAAAGCCGCAGGGCATCGTCCAGGAACACCTCGTGCACCTCGACCACGTTGCCGGGCAGCTCGTAGACAAACTTGCCACGGTCGGCAGCATGCGCGCCGATCACCCACAGCACAAACTCGTGCTCGGGCATGGCCTGGATATAGCCATGCATCCAGGTAGATACGCCGCCGTGCACATAGGGGTAGCAACCCTCGAGTACCAAGCAGATTCTCATTTATCGCCACCCTCCTTGCGCTCGATCGTCACGGTCTTATCATTTGCCTTGAGCAGATACAGATTGCCCGTAAGGTGCGTCAGTTCGCCACCCGTCACCGCACCCGGCTCGCCATTATTAACGCGGAACATGAGCCACGCCTCGTCGTGGAAATTGCCCAGGCTGAGCGTCCAGGCATCCGCACTGGTATCCACGTTCACCGTAACCGACGAAAAGCGCTGGATGGCACCGGAGCACTCCGACGCCGTCTGGTGCCGCAGGTCGGGCGCGGATTTGGTAAGCCACTCCAGGAAGTCGACCAGGCCGCCCTTGTAGACCTCCCAGCCCTCCTTGGCTCCGCGATCGGGGTCCAAAAGGTCGTCCGGGTGCATAAAGTGCGTGCTCACGTAGTGCATGTTGAGCTCGGACACGGCGGCCAGGCGCATATAGGAATCGTCGACCATGCCGCCCGAGACAATGCGCGGCTGCTCCACAATGCCGTCGCTCGCCACGCCAAACTCCTGCACGTACGGCAGGTCGGTACCGTCCTCAAAGTACGTACTGGCGATGGTCTTAATGCGCGGAACGTCGGTGCCGATGAGCTTGCGCGCTCGGGCCGAAAGGATATTCGACGGCGGTACGTAAACCGAGCCGTGAGCGTTGGGCAGGACCTCGTCCTGAAACGCGATAAGTTCGTTGAGCGAAGCGACGAGCGTCTCTTTGTTCTTCCAGGTCTTGTAGACGTACAGCGTGCCGTAGTCGGTGTCCCAGAGCGCCAGAGGCTGATGGTTGTAGCCGTGAAAGCCCAGCTCTCCGCCCATCTGCAGCAGCATGCCGCCAAAATAGCGGAACTGCGTGGTATCGGGTTGGCGCGCGGGCTCGGTCTGGTTGACCGCGTCCTCGTAGTTTTCGATCATCACGCCGGTATAGCGAATGCCGTATTTTTGCGCGAGCTTTTGCAGATCGGGCCACCAGACCTTAGTGTAAAAATCCGCAATGGAAAGGCCGTAGTCACGCTTGATATAAGTACCATCGCCCGAGGGCACGGGGCTAGGAAAGTCGTCCAAATAGAACACGGCGCTGTTGATGACCGGATAGGCCGTGGCATCACCCAGCAGGCTGATCGCCGCGGCGTAAAAACCGCGCATGACCTTGTCATAGATACCGATATTGCACACCACGGTGCGCCCGCTACCGCAGTCATTGGACCAAATGAGCGGGGCGCCCGCATCGCCGGTCATAGCCCACACACGAGCCGTCTCGCGCAGCGATACCGAAAGCGACGAATCAAAGGGGTCCGAGAGCTCGTAGCGCTCTCCCCCGCCCAGCATAAAGTCCTCACTCGGCACAATGCTTTCGGCTTTTACATAGTCATATCCGGCCGATTCAATGCCAAGCTTGGAGGCAATCACTTGCAGATAGCTCGAGTTATCCGGCGGCATGGCGAGCATAAGCGAACCGCCGGCACTCACCCAACTCATAATGTCGCTCAGGTGCGTACTGAGCCCATCAAGCGACGGCATGAGCAAAATCACGCGATCGAAGGAGGTCAGCGAGGGAATGGCATCCGCGCCATCCAGGGCAAGGTCAACGTCGCGGTGCGCGATCTTCATGTCGAGCAGGATCTGGTCGAACTGCTCCTTTACGTCCTCGACGCCCGCTTGATCGGAATCGGTAATGACCAGGCACGTGGGCTTTTGGCCAAAGATTGCCGAGGAGGCAGGCACCGCATCGTTGGCGGCAAGCATCCCCAGCTTATGCTGACCCGCACTGTACTGCACGCCGGCACGTTCCACCAGCAGCACGGCGGCCATGGCAATAAAGACCGCCCACACCACGAGGAGTCCCATCCAACGAAAGCGGCCTGCACGGTCGCGGATATGCTGCACCATGCTCATCGGGCCTCCTCCCCGTCGCGCCAAAACGCCAGCTGCTCGCGGTTGTCGGCGCTCAAATACACATGTTGCTTGTCAATCGCGTCGATCACACGGTGGACCTCTTCACCGTCGCGGCGCATCACGGCCAGGCGCAGGCAAAGCATCCAAACCTCCTGCTCGTCGGGCACGTCAAGCACCAGCTGGTCAGTCACGGCTTGCGCCTCGTCGATCTGTCCGACATCGGCCAGCGCCGACGCGTATCGAATGCGCAGCTCAAGGGTATCCTCGCGCTCGCAGCGACGCGCAAGCAGGCGCGCGTACTGTTGGCGCTGAATCTGAGCCACGCGCCCCTCGGCCAAGCCCGAGCCCAAGTATTCACCAAGAAAATCACAGTATTTGTTGAGGTTTTGCGCGCTCGGGTCCGTCTTAAAGGCACGCTCCAGCTGCTGCAGTTTAAGGTCGGACTCCTTGGAGATCTGCGCCACCGCCGTCGCGGCATAGTGAGCCACCTCAACGTCGTCGTTAAGCTTAGCCGCCTGCAGCTGCGCCAGGTACGCGTCGGGCTCCTCGGTGAGCATGGAGAGCATTAGGCGGCGCCGTTCTGCCGGGTCGTTGACGATGAGCGCCTCCTCGAGCGGCACTACGCCTGCATCGGCATCACGTTCGTGCACTAGGATGCTGCGATGCAGGTCGTCGTTGAAGCGCAGCGACTCCAGCGCAGACTCTTTCAGCCCCTCGCCAAACACCGCGCCGCGGACCGATAGCAGAACCACCAGCAACGGGCCCCACAGCGGCACCAGCACTATCACAGCCAGCATATGCCCGCGCACAGGCAGCAGGCCCAACTTCATGAGCGTCCACAGCATCAGACAAACCAGCGCATGAATCAGCAGCAAGACGGCAGCAACGACAAGCGAGATCAAGCGGCACCCCCCTCACCGTCACCGGTGTAAGAGATGTGCTGCAGCAGCTCCACGATGTCCTCGCCGTCGACGGGCTCCACCGCAATCTGCTTTGCGCTCAGGCGCTCGCGGATAATGGGCAGATCGCATGCCTTTGCCTGGCGCATAAGCAGGTAGAGCACGTCGCCGTCGACCAAGCCCGCCGCGTCGCTCTCGCGGATTGCCGACCCAATTGCGCCCACCAGCTCGCCGACAGGCTCCATGCCCGGTACCACGCGCAGGAGCAAAAAACTCCCCATCTTGCTATCTGCCAGCGTCTGCTCCGCCGCGAGCTCTTGGCCAAAGGCAGCCTGCTTGAGCACGCAAGTGCCGTCAACGCAGCGTTTATCCTGCGCCACCGCCTCATAGTCAAAGGCACGGCCCAGCGCGCTTTCGACCAACCCGCACAAGATGCGGAACAGGTTTTGATAATAGAGGGTCATTTGGTTTTCGGCCGCACTACGCACAAAGATCAACACAGCGGGTGCCCCGTCGCGCTCGATCGTGTATCCAAACATGGGAAGCCCCGGCGTCAGCTCGCGGTTCACCCACAGGTTCGAACGACCCCCGTCGCCCAAAAGAGGTGCAAGCTGCTCAAGCGTGAGCGAGCGCGCGGCATCTTCGGCAATCGCGGGACTTGCTGCCACCAGGCGTGCAAATGCCCCGCCCGAAACATGGTAGATCGCCACCGAATCGTTCTCGAGGATCTCGCCCAAAAGCTCGCAGCACTTGCGATAGATGTCGCGTGGGTTGAATACGTCGAGCTCCTGCGTCACGGCAAAGATCTTGCCAAAGCTGTCGTGGCGACCCACGATCTGGCGCCTGTACGCGCGCTTGTCCTCGATCGCGTCGTGGTAGAGCTGCGTAAGGAACGTATTGCGGTTGCGCACGAGCTCGTTTTGATCGCGCTCCGCCCTAATGGCTTCGCTGTTGCGCAGCTGCACATAGCCGCACACGGCACCCACCACAAAGTACGCAATAAACGGCAGCCATGTTGGACGGCTCGTAGAACAGGCCCTGGAAGGTATAGCCGTACTGAGTGAAGTAACTCGCGGCCAAACCCACCGACGCCAACAGCGCCGCAACCAGGCCAAAGTCCAAGCCATACAGCGTGCCGATCAGCACCACGTAGAGCAGGCGATAATCGAGCACGTTGAGCTGGGCCGATTGGGAGAACAAATGCTCCAATACCTCGAACAGAACCCAGGCAACGCCCGTCTCTAGGCATTTAATAGGCAGCGTGCGCATCTGGATGCGGTCGATGGCGGCGCGCAGCGGGTTGATCTTTTTGATGCGTCCAGCGCCCCAGCGAGCTTGAATGGTCGAGAGATCGCGCAGCAAGTCATAGCGCTGAAACCAGCCATAGCGCACGCGAGCGACGTCGCTGGCGGGCAGGGCGTAGCCGGCAGAATCGCCATAGGCAACGGCAAGGCCGGGGAACAGCGCCTTGAGGGCGTCGCCCACCTCACCCGCCGTGTGATGGAAGGTATCGGCTACGTCGAGCGTCTCAAAGTTACCATCCCAGCTATCGAAGATACGGCGTACCAGCACCGCAAGCTCCTCGGCACACAGCAGGGGAAACGCCGCATCCTGCGCGCCCTGCAGAGCGACCGATCCGGTTGAGCACGCGTCGAACAGCGGCACCAAAAACGGGTCCTCCAGCGCGGCAGACGCGGTATACAGGAACGGCACGCGCAGAATCTTGGTCTGAACGCCCTCGCGAGCAGCGTAGTGGCAGCACAGGTCGTTGGCTGCGTGCGCGATAATGCCCTTGCCCGTTCGCCCCGCGGCATCGGCGGCGCCCTCGGCACCCGCGGGCCCCGCTACATACAGCAGTTGGATCCGGCGACCCGCGCACGCACGAAAGACCGAGCGCAGCGTCTCGACATCGCCCACGGTATCGGTATGCGGGGTAAGGTAATTGGATAGGTAGACCACGCGGTCGAACTCGTAGGCCTGATCCAGGTGTTGCAGAAGCTCTTTCCACGAGGCATGGGGCGATGACTCGTCGCGGCGCGCTTCCGCGGCAGCGACGACCTGGACATGGTCCCCGGGGAACGCCTTGGCACAAAAGTCATCGTCAACATATGCGGTGTTGCCAACAACCAGCACCTCCATGGCGCACCCCTCCCCTAAAATCCACTTCGTTCATAGTCAAACATGCGTATTTTACGCTGTCAACGCGAGCTGGGGCGCCTTTAAGGTTGTTTTAAGAACTTTTTCAAAGGATGTGGGGACATCGAGAGCTAGATAGTGAATCCAATCTGTGGCAGATAAAGTGGCCCCCACACTCCACCAGCTGCGACATTTTCAATAAAGCCTCTTGCATAGGAATACAGGTCCTGCATACCGGTGCTAAGTGCTTCTCTGTCAAAAGCATCGTCATCTAAATTCGCAGGAGCGCGATATATGCCAGAAACGGATATTTCGGAACGGTAATAATGGCCCTCATCGCCAGGTAAAAGCTCAATAACTAAGTTGAGCTGACGAAACCTGACTCCGTTTTCGTCCGAGAATGCACTGGTAATAGCATTTCGGACGTTGCATTCAACGTCAGACTTATTGATGCCCTTTTTCGGAGTCACTCCGCCATCAAATGAAAAACTGTCCACTTTTCTGGTCACGCACGTAATCAGCGGAGATTCAATGCGTTGCTTCTGTAACGATTCCATCTACATCTCCAATCGAAAGGCATTCTCATCTGCCAAAGGAGTCGAGTCCCTATAAGCTGGAGCCTCTCCTCCTGGTATCACCGAAAACCGCGATGTGTTAAGTCCTGAGGTCGTCTCACCAGAAGAGAGACCCAGATATTTACGCGCCTCCGGGACATCTCGAATGAGCCTCATAAGATTATTTGCGGTAATAGATTGTTGCGATGCCCCGTTCTCCCAACGAGACGCCGTGGGTTTTGAAACCCCTAATAGCGACTCAAACTCATGCTGAGTCAAACCAAGATCAGAGCGCAAATCCTTTATATCCGAGGGAGATAAAAGTTCATGAGCCTTAGCATATTGGGAAGCCAGTGCATGGGCAAGCTTAGTCGCCTCTGTAGCAGTCATTTCATCGTTACCGCACTCGCAAACATAATGCTCAATTCCTTTTACGGTAATTTTCTCGCCACGGTAAATTTCAGTCATTGGCGCCGTGGTAAATTGCATTTCTTTGCCGCATTCCATGCAACGCATGACTCCTCCTTTAATGAATGTATCCATCGATGTTCGCAGACAAAACGTTTAAATGCGCATTGCCTTCGGAATCAATTGAAAACTTAACGTACCAATCCTCGCATTCAAAACCTCGGCACACGTAGACATCTGCGTAAACATCATGCAGAGGCCCATCCATATCGAGCGCGATGGATTTTCTAAAATCGTCAGGCTTCAGATAATCAAATAGGTCAGCAAGGAAATGATCGATGTCCAAATAACCAAACTGATTCATCAGGTGTCTGCGCACCCTACCATTTACAATCATCTTTCCCGAGCGAGCCAAAGACTTCGCTTCGTCAAGTGAATATGTCGGTCGGAGCTTGGTTCGATTCATAACCACCCCTTAGTTAGCATAATGCTAACTATATTCGTCTTGTTGCCAATTGGCAACTCTATATAACGGTCCACGCCAGGCGCATTAACGCCCCTATTTTGCGTCTATCCGGAAGTGCGGGGCAAGACGGAGATCTGGGGGCCAGACCTCGGTCTTGCCCTTCCACGACCTGCGGTTTTGTCGTCACAATACGAGTTGTGCTCGGAGGTTTTCGATTTTTCCCAGCACATCCGAAATGCGAGGCCCTGCAAAGCATGTTCTAGCAACATTAGCGGCATCCGCGACAACATCCAGTTGTCGCGGAAACGTCAAAGGGCCGTTGTCGGAAACCGAACAACGGCCCTTCTTTGTCTCCGCCTCACGCAAAGTGCACGACGACTGTATCACTGAGGACATCCTCTTCAACCAGATCAAAAAACGCAATTCGTGCTTTGAGCTAACTGATAGGAACTTCAATTCTAGATCGTGCTATACAAACGCCGTTCCTAACCGCATAGCACTCGACATAATGTGGGCCAACAAAATCAGTCCTCTCGTCATGGAAGCCATCTTTATTGCCACGTTGAATTTCGCCTCGGATGCAGTTTCTCTGAAATGCCGCTTCACCGCGGTTGCGAACTTTCCAGTAAAAAGTGCAATCCCTAAAAGAAGCAGCATTGACAACAAAGAAGTGAAGCGAACGCCTTCGTAGCAAAGGACAATGCCTAGACAACATATCCCTAAGTAATGAGGGTCTAAATCCACGCTGTATAACTTCGCAATCGATATCCATCGAACGACGAATGTCAACCTTAAATATATCCTCGACAAATCGCTCCTCAATGGCCACGCCATACTTGGAAGCAAATTGGGCTTCTTCACTATCGGAAGAACCATCGACAACAGCTTCGGAAAACGACTTTCCAAATAAATCAATGAGAACTTGCTCTTTTTCATCAGAACTAGTGGCATCGATTAGTTTTCCATGAGCTTTCTTGGCTTTTGGTACAAACGCCCCATTGTCATCATTCGTAACCCGTTGGTTGCTGCCCAGAGCATGCCAAAAAGATTGTTCGCGATCTTGCTCGGACAAAAATTTAAAGAGGTCGGACAAGAGATCATACGGGTCGCTGGAACGGTCTTTCTGGTTATAAAAACTATTAACAAGAGTATCGATGAGCAGGCCCTTAAAATGAAATCCAAGAGTATTTTTCCATACCCTTAGAGCATTGCAGAGCCTTTTGCCATCTCCATCGGTCCTTTCAAATAGAACAGAACAGGCATCTTGCTCAGGAATAGGATCCGTCTTTTTCCAAGACCCACCATCATTTGAATCGGGATATTTAAACGATCCGTCGTCCTGCTCAAAAGCAGGAACCAAATCAATCGAATAAAACCTATCTGTGAAATTAATCACTACAGCTTGTCCGTCACCTTTTATGTCAGTCTTGGGGTAACGGTTTTTAATCGTATTTTTGACTTCTTGGAGAAGCGCTGACTGCCCATTAGAGTCATAGGCATTGAATCTCGTATAGACTTCCTGTGGCAACACAAACAAAAGGTCAAGATCACTAGTTTCGGAAACAGCAGTTTGCCGACCAACTGACCCAACCACGAGACAATGGTCATCGACAGAATCCGAACCGTAGTATTTTTTGTTCAATAATTTCGTCAGTGATTCAATCGACGATTGATACTCGCTCAATGAATCTAACGAAATTGAATCGAAGAAATTCTCAAAAGATTGTTTTTCATCCATGCTGGTTCCCTTCAGTTATCTAACCAAATCCCTCAATCCGACAGGGAGTATCTGTTCTATCTCCACCGGAGAAAACCCACAGTTACCTGCCTCAATGCTTTCACGGGCCTTTGAATAAGCTTTGGGATTTGTCATAGGGCTTTTTGCGTAAATTGAAGCAACTTCCTTTTGAAGAGAATCGCGACGAGACCTGATTTCCGCCAAATCAAATGAGCGGCTGTCGGCAAGAAGTGATAGATACCCCTGAAGAATCACCCAAATTGCATCTGCGGTGGCGCCATGACAATTCGCCCTCTCGCTCAAGTTTGCCCCTTTAAGATAAATTGTTATTGCTAGACTGACCACAGATAGGCCGGCGGCAGCCAGCGCCGCAATTTCCATTCCAGATAGCCAAATACCTACAAAGCCACAAGCGGAAACCGATGTCAAAACAGTCTGTATTACGGACAAACGGTTGTTGAGTCCGTTGGCGTTGTCTGCCGCAACGAGCTGCGTCTTATACGTATACAAAAGATTTGCATAAGCCTCAGCTATTTGCAGTAAGAGGCTGTGCCTTTCTTCAAACTCTTCAGCGGTTGTTTCCATTGCTATCCTCCAAACAGTCAGTGTTTTTCTAAAAGGATAGGACGCCGCGAGGACAAAAAATATCGCACAATAAGGCAGACATTAACCCCGAGATTCGAGTACCAGAAGTGAGCCATATGCATAGCCCCATTGATAGCGAAAGCTACGTCAAGCCCATCCTTGGCAGGACCAAAATCGATATCTGGGAGTGTTATGCGAGACATGTTCTGCAATTTATCGATAGCAACAAATATGGCAATTTGGCTTACAGCGACAAACCGGATCTGATCGATCGGGCGCAGTCCCTAGGCATCGAGGTAACAGCTTCCCAATCGCAAGACAGCAGAAAGGCAGAATCCCTCTATTCCAAACTCCTATACGAGAATGATTCTTCTCAGGAAAAACGTCGAGTCGAACTTATTGAGCAATGTGGAGCGCATTTCGAAAAAGAAGTCCTGTATGGCCCAAATAGTTCTGATTCGTTCGAGCCGGTTATTGAGGCTCTTCGCAAAAAGCTGGACAGACTCGACTCTGGTGACTACGAAACCGTTAGGAGAAACGAGTTGTTTGTCAGGTCCAATATTCTTGCTGACGCGGAAATGCTTCGCGAAGCGCTCTCCAACATGAAAAAAGAGTCCAGTGATCACTCATGCCACTTCGCATCTGTTATCGTCTCGGTCCCTGGATACAATTACGTTTTCGACCTCGATGCATCGACATGCGTATCTCTTGAATTCGAATATGAAGACCAGCATCGTATTGCTCGTGAAGCAAACAAGGAAGTGAACATCGCACAGTCAAGCTGAGGCGTGCCACTATAACCGATCTACTAGCAGACCATTTCGTAGCGGGTCGGAATATAGCACCCGAAGCTCTTTGCTGCGCAAGCGTTAACGTCCTAATGAGCCAGCACACCCAAGCGGCGCAGGTCCACGTCAATCCGGCACGAAGGTTCTGAGAATATCCCTTATCTTGGCAATGAGAAACCGGGGCGCACAAGGCGGCCCGGGGCACCTCCACCCAAGAAAGGATCCGCTATGCTCAAAGACGGCATCGCATACCTACTCAAGTTCGCACCCAAGGAAGCCTACATAGACAACTTGATTACCGGTCGTCTCTACATGAACGCGGCCGGCTACTACCAAGGCCTGCCTGGCGAGCAGGGCGATCCACTCGAGGCGTCCATGGCTCCCGGGTGTGCCTCTACGGATATACCTGCCTGCCCATCTACTGCATGTACACGGTCCGCGAGAACGATATCGTCGACAACGCCGTGAAAATCCCGATGCGAATGATCCAGGAGTTCGGGTGCGCGGACGGGTGGGTCGGCATTGTACAGTACGACAGCTTCGCGTGCCTCGCCGACAGGCACATCGCCGACGGCGGGAACATCTACGCCCACGGCCCCATCTCCTATGGCGTCCCCGGGCCAAAACTGATACGCGAGATCTTTGAGGGCATCCCGCACAATCTCGTTATCAAAACGCCCAAGTACGCATATCAGAAGGAGTATCGAATCATCGGGTCGCGACCGGTCGAATGTCGCCTTTTACCAGACGAGAATCACCTTGACTGCAGAATTGAAGATACGGCCATACAGAGCTTGACCTATGCAGCAACCTCGCGGACTTTTCATGGAAGGTCTCGGTGGCGAGTCTCGAAGAGGCGCAAGGCGGCCTCATGCTGGAGTTGCCGCATCAGGCATAGCCAACGAAGCACGAGCCCGAGCGCCACCGGGGACTAAAGTGGGGCCACCGCCCCTCCCCTCCCCAACCTTCCCCAGAAAGTTCACTGATGTTGACTTTTATTCCCGTAAAATAAACCCCAACAAAATATGTGCGGAGTGCTGGCCTGGAGCCGCCTTCGGACCCTGTTGGCTGCTCACCGAGAGGCTCCGCTATGAAACGACCCCTTTACTACCTGCTCTGCGCGATCGCGTGCACGTCCATGGTCGGCGCGACGATGCCCATGGCAGCCATCGCGGAGGCCATACAGCCTCGGGCAACAGCCGAGCAGCAGGCACAAGCCGACGCCACGAGCAGCGACACAGGCAAGGCCGAAGACGGCGCCATCACAAATGCGACAGCAGACACCGCAGAGGACAGCACCGCAACATCCACCGGCACCAGCGCAGTCAGCACGGAAAGCGCTGACGGCACCGCCGCCACGCCCGACACCCCCACCCCATCCCTGCGAGCCCGCACCAACCCCACGCCCGCGGCAATCTCCACCACGTCACAAACCACCTACGCCCACTCCGCCACCGCAAGCCAAAACGGCGTCACCTTCACCGTCTCGTGGAACGACGCCCCCGCGGGCACCGCGACGACCTTCCACGTAACCCAAGCCAACGGCTCGTCCCAGGCCAAGGCGCGCATGGACGTGCCCACCTATTGGGACGGCGGCAGCCAGGAGAGCGTCTGCGACCCGTCGCGCCCGGCATGGGCCAGCTACTACAGCCTGGGCGCTGCGGGCCACGACTTTACCTTTGACTTCACGGCATCGGGCACGTACCGCATCTACTTCTACTTTATGGACAACGACAGAAACGACCCCCAAAACGACAAGGGGATCTACTACCTGCGCGCCACGGCGGAGGTGACCGTAAACGACGCCGCCCGCCCGAGCGTCACGCAGATCGTCAACAGCGCCGTGGCCCAGTGCAGGCAAGAGACAAACGGCTCGGAATACGACATGGCGCCGTGGCTCCACGACTGGACGCTCGACCAGCTGGAGTACGACCACAGCCTCAACTGGTGCTCGGCCGAAAGCGGCCTCACGCGCCACCAGGGCACCTGCGAGAGCTACCAGCGCATCTACTCCAAGCTCCTTAACGCAGCGGGCATCGCCAACGGCCGCATCACCGGCAACGGCCACACCTGGAACGCCGTAAAGATCGACGGCAAATGGTGCCAGATGGACCTAATCTGGAACGACACCAGCGACAACTGGTACGGAGACCTGGACCAGCGCCATCTGTACTTTGGCCCGACCGACGAGCTCATGGCAATCGCCCACTCCGACCACACGGCAAACTACCAGAAGGACGGCTACGCCTACCGCTCGACCGGGTAGTGTCGCGATAGTTGGTGTAATGGACACTTTGCCCCCTGCATCCAGGATCCGGAATCTATCGATATCCTAGGCCGTCTCCACGCCGTCAGCAAGCTCCAGGCTGGATTCGACCATCTTCCTGTCGGTCTTTCCCAGCTCGGCCCAGTCATGACAGCCCAAGGCGCCCCTCCGGAGCTCCGCGTCGTGCATCTCGGCCATCTTCCTCTCCGAAAAGTAGCGTGAGCCGGCCCATGTCTCGGCCTGGTCGCACATGACGGCTCCCACGAGCCTGAGCAGCGAACTCTCCGACGGGAAAACCTGCGCCACGCGCGAGTCGCGTTTGGTTTCCCTTTTGGCGCGCTCCCGCAAGTTGTTGGTGCGCAGGCGCTTCCAGTGCGACGGTGGGAAGTCCAGGTGCGCTAGCGCGTCAGGCTCCGCCTCCTCGAGCGCCCTTGCCGCCCCCAGGCAGCACCCCACCAGCATCTCGCACGCCGCGTGGTACATGGCCACGGCGGTGGCGGCGTACCTGGCGCGGAAGACCGAAGAGAAGATGCTGGCCCACGCGGCGCCTCAGCTGCCAGGAGCCGGCCTCGCGCATGCAGTCGCGCATCGCTGCTAGGCCGCCCCCCTGGAAGACCTCGCCTATGGCCCTGAGATCGCGTCGAAAATGTTGGTGTAAGGGTGACGCCCTAGCGCCCGTTTAACGAAGAACGGCCTTCGTCCTAGAATCTGAAATCACCACAACAACAGGTTCTAGGAAAGGACGAAGACCGCTATGGAAATCTTATCAGACCCGACGCCGGACATGCTCGCCATGCCCCGTTTCGACGACGGCGCCATCGACATGCAGGAGCTGCTCAGGCGTCTCGCCGAGCAGGTCGTGAACGCAGTGATGGACGCCGAGGCCGACCAGCTCTGCGG
>CDZQ01003376.1_pt1 | contig 41272 bp, 33 predicted proteins | sample 554831 | NCBI WGS metagenome assembly CDZQ01 (sample SAMEA3182112, study PRJEB8094) | gut metagenome | biome: human; feature: gut; material: Stool; isolation source: human stools | place: Canada | collected 2013-05-06 | reverse complement strand
TCGCATGTGCAGAAAACCACGGACCAGCTGGCGGAGCTGACGGCGGGCCTTGCGGATCTGGAACAGATCGAATTCCATGTGAGCCGTGCGCTGGAGGATGGCGGCCTGCAGGCGGAGGCGGCCCGCGTGCGAGCGCTGGCGGAGGCGAGCCTGCGCGCCGGCCGGGACACACTGGTGTACACCTCGCGCAAGCGGATGGACGTGGCCGGTCTGGACAAGGAGCAGCAGCTCAAGCTGTCGGTGGACATCTCCAACGCGGTCACCTCCGTGGTGGCGGAGTTGGGGATTCAGCCGGCCTTTATCGTGGCCAAGGGCGGAATCACCTCCAGCGATATCGGCGTGCGCGCCCTGCGCGTGCGGCGGGCGCTGGTGATGGGTCAGATCGCCCCTGGCGTGCCCGTCTGGCGCACAGACGGGGAAAGCAAGTTCCCCTACATGCCCTACGTCATCTTCCCCGGCAACGTGGGCGACCGGACCACGCTTTTGCAGGTGGTCAGGCGCCTGCGCGGGGAATGAGACGGGGAGCGCAGGAAAATGGAAAAGACATGGGGACGAGCGGCTTTACAACCGCTCGTCCCCAAGCGTTTATTTCTGCAGGTTTTCCTCCTTGTGAAAGAAAGCCGATTTCAGCATGCGGTATTCTTCGTCCGTGCAGACGGCTTTGCATTTTTCCTCGTACTTCTCGGAACGCCTGAGCAGATCCGTTATTTTTTCACACGGGAAACGGGGACATTGATTGCATTTTTCAACGTGATTTTCCTTGACGCAGTCGACCAGGCAATAGGTGCATTGCTTATGGGACGTACATCCGGTGCATCGAATTTCCTCAATGGGAACAATCCTGTCTCTCCAGCCGATTCGAAACCATAGCTCCGCTACCTTTTCCAATTCGCCGTTTGTTTTTGCAAGGTAGCGCGGGCATTTGCAGCAATTGTCGCCACAAAGTGTGATTTTTTCCATCTCAAGCGTCCTCTGCAGGGGAAGAGGTTTGGGTTATTCCCACTCGGCAAGGTCGCTTGATTTCTAAGCAAATTAGTTTAGAAAACTGTCTTTTAAATTCGGTTTTATCCTCCTCATGGAGGACGTTTTTCATTATAGCACAGTTTTCAGTATCGCGCCAGTATCGCAGACCATCTTGCTATCGTGTATTTGACCATCTTGCTATCGTGTATTCTTTGCTCCCGGGACCGTTGCTCCTGCCATTCACGCATCGTGCCGTCATTCGTGCTTACTTTTTCAGCTGTGCTTCCAGCTCCCGGAAGCTCTCCAGCGCGCTTTGCAGGTTTTCGATGATGTCTCCTGCCAGCACATCCGGATCAGGCAGATGATCGAGATCGGCCAGGGATTTATCCTTCATCCAGAAAATGTCCAGGCTGGTCTTGTCCCGCTGCAAGATTTCCTCGACTGGGAATCTTCTGAAGCGCCCGTCCGGGTTGTCCGGGGACCAGGTCTCCGTGCGTTCGTGGCGGTTCTCGGGGTGATAGCAGCGGACAAAGTCCTCCAGATCGGCATCGGTCATCGGGTGTTGCTTGAGTGTAAAGTGAATGTTGGTTCGGAAATCATAGACCCAGATCTCCTTCGTTTGCATCTGCGGGCTGGCCGGACGCTTGTCGAAGAACAACACATTCGCCTTGACGCCCGGCTTGTAGAATATGCCCGTGGGCAGCCGCAAAATGGTGTGAAGATCCGTGGTCTCCAACAGCTTTTTGCGGATGGTTTCACCGGCTCCGCCTTCAAACAGCACGTTGTCCGGCACAACCACCGCCGCTTTGCCCGTCGCGTTCAGAATGGTGTTGATATGCTGGATGAAGTTCAGCTGTTTGTTGGAGCTGGTCGTCCAGAAATCCTGGCGGTTGTAAACCAAATCCTCTTCTTCCTCCTCGCCTTCTTCATTGGTCATGGTGATGGAGGATTTCTTGCCAAAGGGCGGATTGGTCAGCACATAGTCCACCCGGTAAAAGGACGCTGATCTTGATACAAAGGTCAGCGTTTTTCTTATCCAGAAAAACCTTGTCCCATATGGCTTTTCGCACTCTGCTGGGTGCAAACGCCCCTTGCCCTGCTCTCACGAGTGGGTGCAAGGGGCGTTTTTCTTTGCGTTTTTCAGTTTTCCTGGGTTCTTCGACTGTTGGCTGGGTGCAAGATAAAACGGCAGACCTGTTTCCGCTTTATTGCTAATCTTACTATCGTTTCTTCGATAAATTTCCAGAATCAAGCGCACGGTAAAAGTAATAAACTGCAATTAACGAATCCTGGATGCGCTTTGGTTATTTCCAGGCAGCATTCTTCAATGCAAGCTCCATTGTGCCTCGAATCAGATTTTCTACATGGCTGACGATCTGCTCCGGTTCTTCCTGCATTCCGTGTTCAATCCATTCCAGAACAAGACCAACAAACCCGAATTTGAAAAAGTTTGCTACGAAAGAGCGATCTTCCTCTCGAACGTTCAGGCTTTCTGTCTCACAAAGCTCGTTTGCGACATTCAGCATCAGCTTATATGTCAGGCGGTAAAGATAATTGTACAGGCTTTCGCGCGGTGCATGGCGATAGATATTCATGATGAACGCCTTATCCTGCTGCATCGCCCGGAAGATGGACAGGTATCCCTTTTGCCAGGTTTCGTAGGTACGGTTATCCTTCAGCACCGCATCACCATCCGTTATGCAGATCCATTCTACCAGATCAACGATATCCTGAAAATGATAATAGAAGGTCTGCCGGTTGATCTCGGCTTTCTCGGCTATGTCGTTGATGGTGATCTTGTCCAGCGGCTTTTCGGACAGCAAATCCTTCAAGGCAAATGCAATGGCTTTCTTGGTTGTGGACTTACTCATTGTTCGTACTTCCTCCATAGGTCGTGTTGTATGAACACGATATAGATTCTTGATTGACGGGTCGAAATCCTACCGGTATTTATACAAATCGGTTGATTTGTCGTATCCTACTACAGTTTATTGAGCATGTCGTATCTTACGACAAATGAGCTGTTTTCCATATTTCAAGCTCCTGAAAAGTATCGTATACTCGCATCGTCACTTGAACCACAACACTTTGAGGAGGTTATGAAATATGTATTATTCTGCTGGTAACTACGAAGCCTATGCCCGTCCCGAAAAGCCCGAAGGTGCTGACCGTAAGTCTGCTTATATCATCGGCACTGGTCTGGCCGGTCTGTCCGCTGCGTTCTATCTGGTCCGCGACGGTCAGCTGAAGGGTGACCGCATCCATGTGCTGGAGAAGCTGGATCTGGCTGGCGGCAGCTGCGATGGCCGCAAAGATGTCACCAAGGGCTTCTATATGCGCGGTGGCCGCGAGATGGACAACCATTTTGAGTGCATGTGGGATTTATTCCGTGATGTGCCCTCCATCGAAACGCCCGGTGTCTCGGTGCTGGATGAGTACTATTGGCTGAACAAGCATGATCCCAACTACTCTCTGTGCCGTGCAACCGAGAAGTGCGGACAGGATGCTCATACGGACAAGCTGTTCGCACTGGACAAGGAATCCGCTCTGGCGCTGTCCAAGCTCTTCATCACGCCTGAAAAGGATCTTGAGGATAAGAAAATCTCTGAGGTGCTGCCTGACTCCTTCTGGAAAACCAACTTCTGGCTGTACTGGCAGACCATGTTTGCCTTCCAGCGCTGGTCCTCTGCATTGGAGATGAAGCGCTACCTTTGCCGCTATTGCCATCACATCGACGGTCTGCCGGATTTCACCGCACTGCGCTTCACCAAGTATAACCAGTATGAGAGTATGATCCTGCCCCTGGTCAAGTACCTGGAAAGCCATGGCGTGAAGATTGAATACGGCATGGATGTGAAGAACGTCGTGATCGAGGAGGAAAACGGCAAGAAGATCGCCCGCCGTTTGGATTTTGTCCGTAATGGCGAAGCACAGCACATTGACCTGATGGAGGACGATCTGGTCTTCATCACCAACGGCTGCTGCACTGATACCTCCTGCTACGGCGATCAGCACACTGCTCCGGATCTGTCCGGCATCCGTGTGGGCGGCGGTGAGTCCTGGGATCTGTGGAAGAACATTGCTGCCCAGGCCAAGCATGGCGAGTATGGCAACCCTGACGCCTTCTGCTCTGATCCCGAAGCCACCAACTGGATGAGTGCTACCGTTGCCACCTCTGACGAAGAGATCATCAAGAAGATCATGGCTATCTGCAAGCGTGATCCTCGCGCAGGTAAGGTTACGACCGGCGGCATCGTGACGGTAAAGGACAGCACAGAGAACTGGTATCTCTCTTGGACGATCAATCGTCAGCCCCAGTTCCGCTCCCAGGATAAGAACATGGTTCTGGTGTGGCTGTATTCTCTGAATACCAACAAGCCCGGTAATTTCGTGAACAAGCCCATGCGGGCCTGCACCGGCGAGGAAGTGTGCCAGGAGTGGCTGTATCATATCGGTGTGCCCACAGACAAGATCCAGGATTGGGCTGCCAAACGCTGCAACACCACCACCTGCTATATGCCCTATATCAATGCTTTCTTCCAGCCCCGCAAGGAATCTGACCGCCCGCTGGTCGTACCGAATAACGCCGTGAACTTCGCCTTCATTGGCCAGTTCGCCGAGACGCCCCGCGATACCATCTTCACCACCGAATACTCGATCCGCACCGGTATGGAAGCTGTATATACGCTGATGAATGTAGATCGCGGCGTACCTGAGGTTTGGGGCTCCAAGTATGATGTGCGTGAACTCCTCCGTGCGTGCTATTATGCGGTGGACAAGAAGTCCGTGGATGATCTGCCCACCTCCTTTAAGGAAGAGATCCTGCTGAAGGTGCTGCTCAAGCATCTCAAGGGAACGGACCTGGAAGTGCTGTTGAAGGAAAGCGGACTGGTTAAGTAAGCTTCTTTTCGAATCATGCTCTTCGATATCATTTGATGTGTTGACAGCAACAAATTAAAATGGTATCAGACTGAATGGCAAGTAATCTGCTGTCAAGCCGCTACCGGATCGCACCCGGTAGCGATTTTTCTTTTGCCCCGGCTCACATCCATTCTACAGGGGATACCCGGTAAGCACCACTGCAAAAGTTGAAAGGTGCAGTAATTACGATGTTTGCGTCTGGGTGCATCCTTGGGTGCAAAATAAAACGCGGCCTCTATTCCGGATGCTTGTTTGCACCCAGCAGAGGTCGCTGCCGTTTTATTATGCACCCACTTGCACCCAGTTTTCCGGCTGCCGTTTTATCTTGCGCTTTGCATCAAAATCAGCGCAGGAAGCCATTGGCGGTTGGCTTCGGCTGACCGCCTTTTTCTTTTGGTACCCCCTCAAAAGCCTGCATGTTTCTCCGTATTGCGGGATCGCCAGACGATGCCCCGGAAGGAGGTGCCGAATGACAGCACAGGAAAAGGAACGGATCACCCGGCTGCGGGGTGAAGGCAAAAGCTATGGAGCCATTGCCACACTGCTTGGCATATCGGCCAGCAAGGTCAAGAGCTACTGTATCCGGCATGAACTGGGCGGTGCCCGATCCAGTGTCGGCAGGCGCACTGCCCAAGGAGGCTGCGAACAATGCGGAGTCTCTGTCCAGCAGGTACCCGGGCGCAAGCACAAGCGCTTCTGCTCAGATGCCTGCAGAATGCAATGGTGGGCAGCGCACCGGGACCAGCTGACGCAGAAAACCACGCATGCCTTCACCTGCAGGGAGTGCGGCAGGACATTCGAGGTATATGGTGTAACGCAGCGCAGCTTCTGCAGCCGTGGATGCTATGCCGCCTTTCGCACGGGAAGGGGGAATCATTGATGGACATGAGCATGTTTCAGCGGGAGCAGGGCTACCGGCTCTGCCTGTCCGTGCTTGAGCAACTCCGCGACAAGGGCCTGCTGACCGCCGAGGAATTCGTCCAGGCAAGGGCTGTTCTGATCGAAAAATACGACCCGCCAATCAGTGCTTTATCTCTTGAAAAACCTTGATATTGCTTGACTTTTCGGGTATTCAGAGTGAGTAATACGGTCGAAAGGAGGCTTGATACAATGGCCAAATCAATAACGCGGATCGACGTGAAAAAACCGGACCTTCTTCAGCGAAAACGTGTCGCGGCTTATGCGCGTGTTTCGATGGATACCGAACGGCTGATGCATTCGCTGTCCGTGCAGGTCAGCTACTACAGTGAGTTGATCCAGAATACGCCGGGCTGGGGATACGCAGGCGTCTATGCTGATGAAGGCATCTCTGGCACAAAGATGGACAGCCGCCCGGAGTTTATTCGGATGTTGGCAGATTGCGAAGCCGGGAAGATCGACATCATTCTCACCAAAAGCCTGTCACGCTTTGCCCGAAACACAGTGGATACGCTCAACGTTGTCCGCAGGTTGAAGGAGCTGGGCATCGAGGTTCGCTTTGAAAAGGAACGCATCAATTCTCTGGCAGATGAAGGCGAGCTGCTCATTACCATCATGGCATCCTTCGCGCAGGAAGAAGTGCGCTCTCTGAGCGAAAACGTCAAATGGGGGCTGCGCAAGCGGTTTGAGCAAGGCATACCCAATGGGCGCTTTCATGTGTACGGGTACCGCTGGGAAGGTGATCATCTGGTGATTCAGCCTGATGAAGCCGCAATCGTTCGCCGCATTTTTCAGAACTTCCTTCAGGGCAAGTCCCGGCTGGAGACTGAACGCGAGTTTGCGGCAGAAGGCATCACCACAGCCAAGGGCTGCCGATGGGTGGATTCCAACATCAAGGTGGTCCTTACGAATGTAACCTATACCGGCAACCTGCTGCTTCAGAAGGAATATATCACCGACCCGATCACAAAGAAGCGCAAGAAGAACCGCGGCGAGCTGACCCAGTATTATGTCGAGGGAACACACGAGGCCATCATTGACAAGGAGACCTTCGATTATGTCCAGCAGGAAATGGCCCGCAGAAAGGCTCTCGGGCCACGGGCAAACAAGTCGCTGAACCTGACCTGCTTCAGTGGAAAGATCAGGTGCCCGCATTGTGGGATCAACTATGGGCATCTGAGACCTCGCAGGGGTAGCTTGATTTCATATTGGGTCTGCGGGAGCAAGCGCAAAAAGAAAGTCGGTGACGGTTGCCCGGTCAAGGGAGCCATGAGCGAGGTCGCCATCAGGAAGTGCTGCGCCGAGGCCCTGGGGCTGGATGAATTCGATGAGACTGTGTTCACGGAGCGGGTCGATCACCTGGAAGTCCCCGAAAAGGACCGGCTGACCTTCTTCATGAAGGATGGAAGAACCTTCACCCGTGACTGCAGGAATACGGGTCATCAGGATTGCTGGACGCCTGAGTACCGGGCGGTGGTTTCGGCCTACAGGCGTGAGCATGGTACAAATCCCAGAGGCAAGTCCTGCTTCACGTCAAGGATCAAATGCGCCTGCGGCAGCAACTACCAAACATCCTACCAGAAGCTGAAGGATGGGTCCATTCGCTACTGGCGCTGCCCGGAAAAATGCTGCGAAAAAGGCATGCGGGAAGATCGGCTCCGTGCGGTCTGCGCAGTGGTGCTTGGTACCGATGGTTTTGATGAAGCTGCCTTCACCGCGCAGGTCGAGTACATCAGCGTGCTGGCGGACGGCGTTCTGGAATTCCACCTTGCCGACGGACGTGCTGTTCAGCACAGCATCGACCTCCGGCGAAGCGGCACGAAGTGGTCGGAAGAGCAGCGCAGGCACTTGGATGAATCCATCAAAGGCCTCTACACCCCGGAACGCAGGCAGGCGATGAGCGAACATATGAAGCAGCTTAGGAAGGAGCGCGGAGCAAATTGGCGAAAAGAGTAACCACCATCCAGCCGACCCTGACAAGGTTTACGGCGGTTCCCATTACGGAACAGCGCAGGCGGAAGGTCGCGGCTTACGCCCGCGTCAGTACGGACCATGAGGAACAGCAATCCAGCTATGAGGCTCAGCTGGACTACTACACCAACTTCATCCGGAACCATGACGGCTGGGAGTTCGTGAATGTCTATGCCGATGAAGGCATTACCGGCACCAGCACCAAGCACCGCGAAGGCTTCAAGCAGATGGTTGCCGATGCACTGGCAGGCAAGATCGATCTCATCGTAACGAAATCGGTCAGCCGCTTTGCCCGCAACACGGTGGACTCCCTGACCACGATCCGTCAGCTGAAGGAGCATGGCACGGAGTGCTACTTCGAGAAAGAAAACATCTGGACCTTCGACAGCAAGGGCGAACTGCTCATTACCATCATGTCCTCGCTGGCACAGGAGGAAAGCCGCTCCATCAGTGAAAACTGCACCTGGGGTCAGCGTAAGCGCATGGCAGACGGCAAGGTTTCGGTTCCCTTCAGCCGCTTCCTGGGCTACGATCGCGGGGAGAACGGTGAGCTGGTGGTGAATCCGGAGCAGGCAGAGATCGTTAAGCGCATCTACACCGAGTTTCTGCAGGGGGCCACGCCCCACACCATTGCGGCAGGCCTGACGGCTGACAGCATCCGGTCTCCCGGCGGCAAGGACAGGTGGAACCCCAAGACGGTACAGAGCATTCTCCAGAATGAGAAGTACAAGGGTGACGCGCTCCTGCAGAAGTGCTTTACCGAGGACTTTCTCACGAAAAAGCAGGTGAAGAATCAGGGGCAGGTGCCGCAGTATTATGTGACCGGCGACCATGAAGCCATCATCCCGGAGGATGTATTCGATATGGTGCAGCGGGAGATTTCGATGCGGAAGCCCGGCCCCAACCGGCACAGCGGCGTCCGGGTTTTCTCCAGCACCATTTACTGCGGGGAATGCGGCGGCATGTACGGCTCCAAGGTGTGGCATTCCAATGACAAGTATCGCCGGGTAGTCTGGCGATGCAACAGGAAATACGATGGCGATCAGCCCTGCGGCACACCCCATTTCGATGAGGAAACGCTGAAGCAGCTGTTCCTCTCCGCGCTGAACAAGCTGGTCGGGAAGCGCAACGAGATCAGGGACAGCTTTGACGCCATTCGCAGCACGGTGTTCGACACGGATGCGCTGGAAGCAGAGCTGGCGCAGGTCGAAGCAGAGATGAGTATCGCCGCAGAACAGGTCGCCCGAAGCATCCGCGAGAACGCTATGGTCGCGCTTGACCAGTCTGCCTACCGGGCAAGGCACGATGCCCTCTGCGACCGCTACGAAAGCCTCAAGGCCCGCTGCGCAGAACTGAAAGAAACCATCTCCGACAAGCAGACCCGGCTGGCTGCCATTGATGATTTTCTGAGAACGCTCATGAAGCAGGAGGCGCTGCCCACGGCCTTCGACCCGATAACCTACCACATCCTTGTCGAACGGATGACGGTCTACGGCAAGGACAAGGTTATTGTCCACTTCCGAAACGGCATGGAAATCGAAGCTTGATACACCGCTCCCGCTGAAAAAACGGCGGGAGTTTTTCATTGGGTTGCAGGAAGAAATCAAAATACATAGAATAAGCTGGATGATGAGGTGAGCGGAATGCTGTATGATATTACTACGAAAGAAAAAGCAATAAATTCTCTCTGTGAAATCACTGATTTGGCAGAAACACAACTCCAAGACACGTGGCTTTCTGCCCTTGACGATATAGATACATTTTGGAAAAGTATATACAGGCAAATCACCAATTGGGATATTACATCAACGGAGTTCTTTGTTAAGCATGTCTCTGCATCTTGTTGCGAGTTGCGCGATGTACAAAAACATGGACTATTATACTTACCAGATGTCTTGAAAAAAGACACTTTTCTGAGCCGTTTGTTCAAGGAATGTGATTTCATAATAGATGTGGATTTGGCAAAATTACAAACATCCGGGTATGTATATGAATTAGATTATGAAGAACTAAGGCATCAGCCATGGACTGAGATATATCACGATGAATTAGTGCAAATCAGTCGATGCCTATACAAGGACTATTTAAGTACTTTTCTTCACTGCTCTAACCCCTATGAATATGGTATAGGTCTTGCAAAACACCCAGAGTTTATGGAATACATAAAGAAACTCGGAGCAAAAGGTAAATACATCGTTGATAAATGGGATAGACTAAGCAAAGGATATACGATAACTGCAAAGGTTCCATTTCATGATGTTTACTATGAAACATTTCAAATCAGTCAAGAGTCATTTGCACGCGATGTCGAAAGCGGTTATTTGCAATGTAAAAAACATCTTGTCATCGCTGCTTGTGAATTGACTTTTGAGAATTACGATCATGACAGTTATCTCTTCCTCAAACACAATACAAGAATAAAGCCTGAAAACTTCATTTCCATCGAGGAGAAGTCTTAAGGATTCCTAACACACTCCCACCAGTAAAACGGTGGGGCTTTCTTATGTCCCAAAAACAAAAAAGCGTAGCCATTATGCTACCAATTCAGAGTTTGCTACCAATTTCAAATTCATCTGCTACCAGTTTTGCTACCAATTCATCAGGTTGCAGGAGCCTGTATCATTTTCGCTAACATGATTTCCGCAATGGTCTTGCCCGGTTCCGGGCTGACACAACGCACCATGGCGCGAATCAGCGGGCGGGGTGTGAAGTATTGGCCCGCACCGCTCTTGATGTCCTCGGCGTTCTTCTGGAGCAACCCTTCGTAGATTTCGCCCTTGACGTCGGAGGACATGGAAACCCACTTCTCCTTGTCAATCATCTGCACAATGCGGTACAGAATGGCGGCATTGCTGATCTTGTTGGCGGCTTGCTTGAAGATTTTTCCCAGCAGCCCGCTTTGTTTGCCCAGCTCTTCGAGGATCGCCTTGTATTTCTCTTCCAGTTCCGCGCCCTTGAGGGTGTTCATGTCCGCCCAGGTGTAGCCGGCGGGGATGCCGGTCTGCTTGTTATAGGGCGGCCGGGCATACTCATCCGACATTTTGAGGAAGATCAGGTAGGTGAGCTGCTCCAGGTAGTCCCCGTAGGATACGCCGTCGTCCCGCAGGGGATTGCACATGCCCCAGACCTTGGAGATTATTGTTGAGGATTGTTCTGACATATGCCTTCTTCTCCTGATTTCATATTATTCTGGAACTGTTGTAATTTTGATGCAAGGTATAGATATTTACTGCGTATCGAATCATCGGTTGTACTATCCAAGGTATTTTGCACATGGGTACAGAATCTCGCATAGCTTCCATCTTTACTGCCCCATGCAGAAAGCATAGGGAAACTATTGATAAAGTAAAATCCATCATAATCAGTCAGCAGATGACCCTGCACGAGACCTTTTGCGGAATCATCAATGGAGGCGCGGGTTACTGTTTGCTTTGTCATAATGATGCGAGGGACTTTTGCGTTTTTTTCTTCCAGTAGATATGCTTCCGTAAGACCTGTTCCAAAAAGAATATCGCCATTTGAATAAAGATCTCCCTCTACAATACCGCCTCTAACCAAAATAGGATATTCTGCTCTCCAAAGCCGAACTTGGAGATATGAACATAAGCCAATCAGAACAGGAAGCGCATTTAATACATCTGTTGAAATGTAGAAACAGATGCTGTCTGACATAATTTTCTGATGAATATCAGAAATCTCAACCAATGGTTTTTGATTGTCCATGCACTTAATAAAGTATTGCGTTTTAATTTCATCGAATATCTGTACAATCTGAGTGCAGGTTCGTGATTTAAGCATTTCTTTAAAACCTAGTATGTCCAAAAAGGCAATATAATTTCTTTGGTATTCCGAAATCATTCCTTTACAGCCTCCCCTCAAACGCTTGCTTTAGGATGCTTTGACGCAGGGCCTCCGCCTGTTGCAAGGATTGTTCGATGGTCTTTTCGATTTGGTCGCATATGGATAATCGACCTTCAATAGCTCTCACAATTCTTTGCTGCTCACAAAGGTCTAATGCAGGAATAAGTATTTTCCTGATCCGATCTTGGCCTATATTCCGCATTGATTCTTGATTGCCCGTGGACAAACGCTCAATTTGTTGCCTTCCATTCTTACTCCGCAGAAAATACAAAGCATATTGAGGCAAAAGCTGTTGTGCAAATTTAATTCTTAGAACTTTATCTGAAAGCATAAGCTCTTTTGAAATATGCTTTACAATGACACAGTTTCCAACCAATTGCAAAGTGTTTGCGCGACTGAAAAGAAAATCTCCGGGCAAGATTCTTTTCTCTGGTAAGAACTTATTTCTATCACATGTTTTACTTTCATTTTCATTGAATTCACCCCATGTAACAGAACTTACTTTCACAATTCCACACTCACCAATTTGAGGGGGAACTTCTATGCATTTGAAACTTTTTCCTCCTTCAATTGAATCAATGTATTCTCCTAAAGGCATGACGTCAGATGTAACATCAAACGCTTCTTTTAACACCGCCTGCCGGTACACCGCAAGCTGCTGCTTTGTGGTGTTCAGCTTTTCTACGGCCTTGTCCAGTTCGGAGAACAGCTCCTCAATCCGGGCGACGATGCGCTCTTGCTCTCGAATTTCAGCTGGATACGAAACATTGAGCTGCTTTAAAATGGTTTGACTTATATTAGGCTGGGCATCGCCTATTCCTCTTTTAATTAGATTTGGACGTTGAAATAACAAATAGAAATAAAACTTTGGGATTTTTAAATATACCGCACACAGCTTGATTTGTTGCTGCATCTATTCCTAGAAATGCCAGTTTTCCAATGGTAGCGCCATACATTGCAATTAGCAAAGTGCCTTTTGGAAATACCTTTGCACTAGAATTTTTTAGTGCTTCTTCCGTGATTAACTCTTCAGAAAAATATATTGTGTTATTCCTTAATTCTCCAGACTTCACCCAAGGAATTACTCCATTAACATAGAAGGTCTTATTCTTTCTGTTAGGAGTTCCACCACTTGAAGTAGAACAAATTTGTCCTAGCGCTTCCCTTTCCCATTTCATTTTTCACACCTAAACTTTATCATTAGATTTTGCATTTGCTTTTACATACATTGCATATTAATTCAAAAGAGTCATACGGCTTATACTCCTTCATTTGAATTAATTTCCTTTGCGCATCCCAGCAGGTAGCACAGTATTTAAGGCCTATGCTATCATTGGAAAGTGTTATATAAGGGTACTTGTGTCGGACAATTTGTGCCTCAATGTCCTTTTGTTTTTTTAGTTCGGCATTTTCCTGTCGTAGACGCATATTTTCTTCTTGTAGATTAAGTGCCTGAGCATTTAAATCTAACAACTTCCGATACAATTCAATATTATCAGCTTTTTGCGCTAGGTTGATTGCATCTTTAAAAGCATCATAAAATCCCATGATAAACTCCTTTACGCCACCAATTCCACATTCATTTCCCGCAAGATGTCCTCGTAGTGTGCGCCGAAGACCTCATAAAACCGCCCGAGCCCCCCTCTGCGGTCAAAGGGGCTCAGCTCCAGATCCTCCGGCTCCACGCTCAGGGAGACGGCGATGTGGTCCTTGATCAGCCGCAGCCATTCCATCTGTTCATCGGTGAAATGCACCGCACCGGCGTTGCGCCGAAGCGTCCACTGCATGAAGTTGTAGTTCACCCGATCGGCAAAGGGCGCCAGATGATCGGCATAGCCCATCTCAAAGCGGATGATCGACACCAGATCGGCCAGCTGCCCCAGCGTGCCGCCCTTGACCTTGCCGGGCTTTTGAATGGCGTAGCAGTCCCAGAGCCGCTCGACGGTGACTCCCTTGGCCTTGAGCTTTTCATAGAGCGCTTTGAGCCGGGAAATGGCCATGGGCCGGTCCTTGTAGCGCTGGTCGTAAAGAATCCGCAGGGCGATGATTTCATCCCGGTTTTCCGCGATGAAGTCGCGCAGGGTCTGTATGGCGCGCTCCGCGTTGGCCTCCTGCTGCACGTCGAAGCCCGCGAAGAGCACCGTGTCCAGATTGACATTGTCGATGATCTGATCGTGGTTGCGGCGGACGTTTTCCATGTAGTCCCGCGCCTCGGGGCTGAGAAAAGGCGTGATGGCCTGCGCAATCAGCGCCTTTTGCGATTGCGTCAGCTGCTGCGGCGTGGGGGATGCGGTAGCAAAATCGGCCTGCGCCTTTTGCGCGATCACGTCCTCGTCAAAGGCGTCGAGCAACTGTTCCGCCACGCGTCCGGCAGGAAGGCCCACGGTTTCCTCAAACCCCTTTTTTTCGGAAGCCGTCATCCGGCTGTTCAGGCGAATGACGCGGTTTGCCAAAGAGGTGAGGGTGTTTTCGTCCCGCGCGCCCAGGACGACATTCATCATCAGCTCTTTCATGCTGACGGAAGGCTTGCGCTCCAGCGTGCGTGTGCTGGACTTCTTGGACTTGGTGACGCCCACCGCGTCCACGATGACAAAATGATCCTTGTTTTCGGTGGCGGAGGGGGATACCTTCTGCAAATCATCCTTGCTGAGGGTGCGCGTACCGCGGCCCTTCATCTGTTCAAAATAGTTTTTGCTGCGCACGTCGCGCATGAAGATCAGGCACTCGATGGGCTTGACGTCGGTGCCGGTGGCGATCATGTCCACGGTAACGGCGATGCGGGGATTGTAGCCGTTGCGGAATTCGCTGAGGATGCCTTCGGGGTTTTCGGCGGAATACGTAATCTTCTGACAGAAGGCGTTGCCCTCGTTGAATTCATCCCGAACGATCTGGATGATGTCGTCCGCGTGGCTGTCCGTCTTGGCGAAGATCAGCGTTTTGGGCACCTCTTTGCGGCGGGGAAACAGCGTGGTGAACACGTTTTCCTTGAATGTGCGGATCACCGCGCGGATCTGGCTGGGATTGACGATTTCCCGATCCAGCTGCGGGGGGTTATAGTCCACATCTTCGTCCATCTGTTTCCAGCGCTTTTCACGGGACAGGCGGCTGCGGGTTTCGATCATCTGCTTCATGATCAACGCGCCGTTTTTGCCGATTTGGGTTTCGATCAGGAAGACATCCTCCCCGACGTTTACACAGTCAATGATCGCCTGTTCCCGCGGGTATTCGCTGACCACATTCTCGTTGAAAAACGCGAAGGTGCGATTGTCGGGCGTCGCCGTGAGGCCGACGATGAACGCATCAAAATACTCCAGCACCTGGCTCCACACGTTGTAAATGGAACGGTGGCACTCGTCCACGATGATGCAGTCGAAAAACTCGGGCGGATACTTGGCGTTATACACGACGTCCTTGGGCGCCTTGGTGTCGGCCGTGACGTATTCATAGAAGGAGGTTTCCTCAGCGGAAGCGTCAAGCTCTTCGCCCTTCAAGATGGAATACATGCGCTGAATGGTGCTGATGCATACCTGAACGCCCCCGGGAATATAGGCGGATTTCAGCCGGTGAACGCCGTAGATTTGCGAAAAAGACCGGGGATCATCATTGGGGCGGTAGGCCAGAAATTCGCGTTCTGCCTGTTCGCCGAGGCTGCGGGTATCCACCAGGAAGAGGACGCGGTTCATCTTGCCATACTTCAAAAGCCGATAGACCGATGTGATGGCAGTGAACGTCTTGCCTGCGCCGGTCGCCATTTGAACGAGCGCGCGGGGCTTGTTGTGGGCGAAGGAAGCGTCCAGATTTTGAATGGCGGTAATCTGACACTGGCGAAACCCCGTTGTATACAAGGGCGGAAAATGCTTCATGTTGTTGCGGAGGGTATCCGGCTGTTTGAGCAGCGCCGCGAGGGTTTCCGGCCGGTGAAAAGAAAAGACTTTGCGGGACCGGTACTTGATATCCGCATAATCCGTGAAGCGGGTCAGCTTATCGGTGGCTTCGTAAGCAAAGCGGATGCTGTATTCGCATTTGACCCACTTGAAAGAGCTGTTTGCATACCTGGCGGACTGCTTCTCCACCGCGGTGATGTTTTCTCCGGCTTCACTTTTCTTGGCCTCGACAACGCCGACAGGCACGCCTTCGACGAAGAGCGCATAATCTACCTCGCCCGTGGAGGTGGGAAACTCGCGCACAGCGACGCCCATAGCGGCCATGGGATTGAGCGATTTGACATCTTGAATGATCCAGCCGGATTGCAACAGCTTTCTGTCAATCACTTCTCGGGCTCTCTGTTCAGGCGTCATGCGGTTTCGCCTCGCTTTCGTCGTCGGATATGAATTCAAGGATATCGTTTGGGGTGCAGTTCATCGCCTTGCAGATGCTTTCGACTTTATCCAAAGCAATGTACTGACCGCACTTGAGTTTGGTAATGATGTTTGCAGAGATACGGGCTTCACGCATGAGTTGCCCGTTTGAAATATCCCTTTCAATCATCATGTGCAGCAGACGCTTATAGCTGACGGCCATGCAATCACCCCATCCAGTTTATTCCTTTATTCTATCATGGTTCTGTGAAAAAATCAACGATTATAGAATGGTGCACCCGGCACGGGTTTGACAGGGGGTACTTTGGAATAGAGAGATATATAAAGAAAGACAGATGATGCAAACGAATGTGGTGAGCCAAACTCAAGGGCATTTTGCCGACTTTGCCATCGCGGTTGAGGATGCTGGAAGAAGGAATGCCCTGTTCGCCGGAACCGAGCTTGTCTGAAACCATTGTAGCAAGCAGGGCAGAAGTAAAACAATTTGCATTGGCAAGCAATGCAATCGTTTTACTTCCTGCACTTCGCTTGTTGGGGGCCCAGCCCCCAATCCCCCGTAATGCAGAGCAAGCTCTGCGGTTGTGAGACGTATTTGCTTCTTTCGCTGTTTCATCCAACGCCTGACAGACAAAAAACGCCCTATGGCGGCTGTGCTGTATCGCATGGATCGCCATAGGGCGTTTATGTTTCTGTGTGTGTTAGTTATCTGTGTCGCGGGGCAACTCACGAATGAAGCAATTGGCGAGTTGGCCTTACAAAGCAGAACAGCTCAGATGTAGACCAGCTCCGCGAGAAGAATCTCTTCGGTCTGTGCCGCGATGGCATTCATCGCCCCCGCCCACTGGAGTGGATCTGCGTTTTTCAGTTCCTCCGTGAGTCCCGCTTCTGTCATCATTTGAGGCAGCAGGATGTCCATTCTTTGCACCGCTGCGCGATCGACTTTGTGCAGTTGGTGCATCAGTTGCCCGTTGAGCAGCAGCCGTGAAAACAATCCGGGCCGGTGCGCTTTGAGGTATCGACAGCGCAGGGTGCCGTACTTGCCGAGTGGCATCCTGTCTTCTGCGCTCAGCCCCATGTCGGGAATCACAAATTCACCGCAGCGATTGTAGTTTAGCTTGAACATCGTTTCCATCTCCTTGCGTCGTTGTGTTTGATCTTTGTGTGCTGTGTGCATCCGAAAATGCAGGTTTGATGTCTGTGGTCAGGGCTTTCACCTTCGAGACCGAAACAGGAGCGTGTCACGCTCCTGTCTGAGCGGAGAATGGGATGCGTTTACCACCGGAAGTTTCGCAGGATGCTGGCGCTGTCAAGATACTGCTGACGCGCTTCCTCGCGGTGGGCTTCGTTTTCGGAAGTCCTGTACTTCGTGTAGAGATCATGCCTTTTCAGCGCTTCCATTTTCTGCTCAAGCGCAGCTTTGATGCGAGCGCCGGGTTCGTCGATGCCGATCACATGATACAGAAACAGATCGCAAAACAGGTCTTCCGGGATTTGAACGGACTTCATAAAACTCCTTTCCGTGTCGCTCGTGACGCTCGTGTCGCTATTGGGGGTATTGAGCCAATATAGAAAATAGCGTCACGAGCGACACATAGCGTCACGCAGGTGAATTCTTGAGTGTCAGGGTGACGAGCCTTCCGTCGTGTGTGCGCTTGCTCTCAAAGACGATTCCGTGTTCATTGAACATCCGCTCGGCGTTGATGTTCAGATATCGGGTGAGCACATGAGGCAGAAGGGGAACATCTGGCAGATGCGCCGCCAGCTCAGAAGGCCGTCCACTCCATACGGGAGCGAGGGGCGTAACGAGTTTTGCCACAGATTCGAGCACGGGATCTGGCGGCGTCTTAAAGACTTCTGTCTCGGACTTGACCAGCTTCCAGAGGCAGTGCGCTTGATCAAATTCGAGCGTCAGCTCCTGGTCCTGCTGGTCACGTCCCACAACGCTGAGCTTGGCGCTGCGGTCTGTTCGCTTCTTCTTTTGCAGGATGAATGCGCCATCCGCTGCACCGAGCAAGCCGTTTGTCCCCGAAATCATGTCGAAGCTGTCCTCGGATTCCATCTTGCGCGTGTGATGAACCACCAGCAGGCACACGTTGTGCTTGTCGCTGAACGCTTTGAGTTTGGCCACGATCTCATAATCGCTGGCGTAGTTGTACTTGTCTCCGCCGAGTTCCCGAATCTTTTGCAGCGTATCCACGATGATGAGCTTGGTGTTTGGATGTTCCTGCATGAACAGGTCAAGCTGGTCGCTCAATCCGCCGCTAAGCGTCCGGGACTGCGTGGCGAAGTGCAGCGCATCGGTGCCCTCCATGCCGAACATCTTGAACAGACGCTTTTGAATCCTCGCGTAGTCGTCCTCCAGAGCGAGGTACAAGACCTCGCCCGGATGGACAGCGTATGCCCAAAGCGGCGTTCCTGTGGCAATGTGATAGCTGAGCTGCGCCATGAAGAATGACTTTCCGATCTTGGGCGCGCCGGCAAACAGGTACGTTCCAGCGTAGAGCAGGTTTTCGATGATCACTGACTTGGGCGGGTAGGCGGTGTCATATAGGGCGCTCATCGAGAGGGTGTCGAGACTTCCTTTCCGAAGATTGCGCTCTCCGGCTTTTTCTGGTATAATGTTAGTGGTTTCATTGATTGTCGACTGTTCCCCGGCTGCTGCAACAGCTGGAATCGGAGCGGTCGCTTTTTTGTTTTCAGGCATCGTATTGTTCATGCAATCCCTCCATGATCTTCAGTGCAAATTCAAGCCTGTCCATCCATTCCGGCTGCATTTGACCAGAAGATTTGATCTGCCGCAGTTCCAGCAAAAGGGCTTCAAGCTGATGACGCAGCGCCTTGTAGACCCGCGGATTTCCCTGAACCACGATCTCCTTTTGCAAAAGTCTGGCAATCATGTAGTCTTGCTTGGTCATGCCGGATAGCTTGGCATAGTAGCTCAGCAGCGCATTTTCCTCTGGGGACATGCGAAAGGATACGGTTACGCTCCGCCAACGCCCTTGGGCATCCATTACTTTTCGGGACATGCGCGCTCTCCTTTCTTCATCCATTCATCGTCCAGGCGGTTAGCCATTTCCGTCTGTTTATCGGGAAACAGGTGGGCATACCGGTAGGTGATGTCGATGCTCTCGTGGCCTACGCGTTCGGCAATCGCCACGGCGGAGAATCCCATTTCGATGAGAAGTGAAACGTGGGAGTGCCTCAAATCGTGAATCCGAATGCGTTTGACACCTGCCTGTTTTGCGCCCCGGTCCATCTCGTGATGCAGATAGTTCTTGGTGATGGGGAAGATGCGATCCGTTGAACGCAGACCATACAGCGATTTCAGATAGTCCTGCATCTCCTCGGCGAGAAACCTGGGAATCCTGATGACCCGATTGCTCTTGCTCGTCTTCGGCTCGGTGATGACATCCTGACCTTTGAGCCGTTGATAGGATTTGTTGATCGTCAGCGTGAAGCGCTCGAAGTTGAAATCAGCCGGTGTCAGCGCCAGAAGCTCTCCCATGCGGATGCCGCACCAGTAGAGCATCTCAAAGGCGTAGTAGGACATGGGCTTATCCATCATGGCCTGTGCAAATTGCAGGTACTCCGCCTTGGTCCAGAACAGCATTTCCTTGTGCGTTTCCTTGCCCATGTTTCCGGCAATTTCAGCGGGATTCTGCTTGAGGCGGTAGTACTTGACCGCGTAGTTGAATATGGCGCTGAGCTGGCTGTGAATGGACTTGAGATACGTCGGAGAATAGGGTTTTCCGTTCTTTTGCCGAATGCCCATGAGCGTGTTTTGCCAGGCGATCACATCGCGCGGCTCGATCTCGCTGAGTGTTCGGTCCTTGAAGTACGGGAGAATCTTGGTGTCGATGATGTTGTCCTTGGATTCCCAGGTGTGTTCGCGGATGCGCTCGCGCTTTTCGCTGCGGTAGATGCTTACGAAATCCCCAAACCGCATGTCGGGATCAGCGTTCTTCTGAAGGAGAAACTGCCGCTCCCATTCCAGCGCGTCGCGTTTGAGCTTGAAGCCGCGCTTCATCTTCTTGCGCTTTGTGCCGGTAAAATCCGTGTAGTAGAACGAGGCGTAAAACGTTCCGTGGGCTTCATCCTTGTAAGCTGGCAATCAGATCACCTCCTTTTCAGTCAGACCGTAAAACTGTTCCAGGAAATACTTTCGACTGACGCGTCCCGAAACCGTGGTGTACCCCATCTTCTGAAGCTTTTCATTCCAGACATGGATCATCTTGTAGGCAGACGCCTTAGACACGCCCAGTTCCTCTGCCACTTCCTGTGCATTCATCAGAATCGTGTTTTTCATAGAGCCTCCTTTTAGATGACTATATATTTTTGCTTAGTCATCATCTGTATTATAGCACTAAATAAATACGTTTAGCAAGTTTTTTGAAAATTTTTTCTAACTTTTTTTATTTAGAAATTCTTGATGCCCGCAGGGGTGTGTGCTATACTGTTTTTGAAGTGATGAAACACGGGGGAGCACGAATATGGCAGTAGGCGACCGGATCAAGCGGATACGGAATTTCCGCAAGATGACGATGAAAGAGCTGGGGATGGCCGTTGGATTCGATGAGAACAGCGCCGATGTACGCATTGCCCAGTACGAAAACAACTCCCGCAAGCCCAAGGAAGAGCTGCTCAGAAAGATTGCCGGCGCGCTGGATGTCAGCTATGAATCCCTTGCGGATGCGACGATGGACGACGCCAGCGGCATTCTGCATGCGCTGTTTGAGCTGGATGACCGCTATCCGTGGATGCATCTGGTTGAGACAACCGACAACACGGATGCTTCCGTGCCGCATAAGCGCATTGCCATTTGCTTTGACTACAACCTGCTCAATGATTTCATGACCGAGTGGATGCTCAGAAAGCAGCAGATGCGCAGCGGTGAAATCACCCGGGAAGAATACCAGGAGTGGAAGCTGAACTGGCCGCAGACGGCGGACGACTGCGGGAAGTTTGAACCCAAGAAAGTATGGCGCAAAAGCAAATAGAGACATAAAAAGCCCTCCGAAACTTGCCGTTTCGGAGGGCATGTTCATGTCTCTCCAAATTGTCAGAATAACGCTTTCAGTATCAAATCAGTAGCAGGCAAGGAAATGAGGACTCAAAATCCTTGCAATGCCTTGATTTGCTGAGCTTTCAGGGTTATTCCCACTCGATGCTCGCCGGCGGCTTCGTGGTGATATCGTACAGCACGCGGTTGCATCCCGCCACTTCGCCCACGATGCGCGTGGCGACGCGGCCCAGCAGGTCATAGGGCAGGCGGGCCACGTCGGCGGTCATGAAGTCGTCGGTGGTCACGGCACGCAGGGCCACGGCGTAGGCATAGGTACGCTCGTCACCCATTACGCCCACGGAGTGCGCGCCCGTCAGCACGGTGAAATACTGCGATACCTGCTTGTCCAGTCCGGCGGCGGCCATCTCCTGGCGCAGAATCAGATCGCTTTCGCGCACGATGCGCACCTTATCCGGCGTGAGCTCGCCCACGACGCGAATGGCCAGGCCGGGGCCGGGGAAGGGCTGACGGTAGACCAGACTCTCCGGCAGACCCAGCGTCAGGCCAAGCCTGCGCACCTCGTCCTTAAAGAGCATGCGCAGCGGCTCCACCAGGCTCTCAAAGCCCAGTTCGGCGGGCAGGCCGCCCACGTTGTGGTGGCTCTTGATGACCGCGCTGCCCTGCGCCTGGCCGCTTTCGATCACGTCGGGGTAGATGGTGCCCTGGGCGAAGTGGTCGCGCTTGCCCAGCTTTTGCGCCTCCTCGCGGAAAACCTCCACAAAGTCGCGGCCGATGATCTTGCGCTTTGCCTCCGGATCGGTCACGCCCTTGAGATCGCGGAAGAAACGTTCGGACGCGTCCACATGCACCAGCTCCACCGGGAACACGCGGGTGAATACATCCACCACCTGATCGCTTTCTCCGGCCCGCATGAAGCCGTGATCCACGTATACGCAGGTCAGGCGGTTGCCAATGGCCCGATAGAGCAGCGCCGCCGCCACCGCGCTGTCCACCCCGCCGGACAGCCCCAGCAGCACCGTGCCGTCGCCCACCTGCTCACGAATCTGCTCAACCGCCATGTCCGCATATGCGTCCATGCTCCAGTCGCCTTTGCAGCCGCAGATGCCGAAGAGAAAGTTTTCCAGCACGCGCGCGCCTTCCTCGGTGTGCGTCACTTCGGGATGAAACTGCACGCCGTAGAGGCGGCGCGCATCGTCGGCCATGGCGGCCACCGGGCAATCCGCTGTGTGCGCAATGGCCACAAAGCCCTCCGGCGGGCACGTCACCTGATAGGTATGGCTCATCCAGCAGGGGCTCTGGGGCCGGAGACCTGCCAGCAGGCCGCCGTCTACCCGGTCCATGGTCACATCGGTGCGCCCGTATTCGCGGCGCGTGCCGCGCTCCACCGGCGCGCCCAGCAGGTGCGCCATCAGCTGCATGCCGTAGCAGATGCCCAGAACCGGCACGCCCAGCTCAAATACGCCCTCGTCCACCCGGGGCGCGCCCTCATCCAGCACGCTGGCCGGGCCTCCGCTGAAAATGATGCCCATGGGCTGGACGGCCCGGATATCCGCCAGCTGCGCGCCGCAGGGCAGCACGCAGGAATAGACCCCGCGCTCACGTACACGCCGGGCAATCAGCTGGGTGTATTGGCCGCCAAAGTCCAGAATCAAAATGCATTGAGGAGCTTCCATAAAACTCGCATTCCCTCCCCTTCAGGATGCCGGGGACAGACCCCGACGCAACAAGGCCTATTTTGCCACAAAATTTCGTTGCGCGCAAGGGGCATGGATGGAGCGGACACTCCTTTTTGGAGAAAAGGGCAGAATCCGGGAGAAAGGGGACCGGGACGCCGGCTTTCTGCGGCGCGTGACGGCCCTGGGGGAAGGCAGGCCGGACCCGGCGCTCCGTCCGGGCGGACAGGGAACCGCGGGAGAAAAACAGCGGGCGCAGAACCGTCATCCCTTTGTTTCTTCCCTCTTGACACCCATTTCCAAACGTGCTACCTTTATAAGGCTGTCCGGGCGGCCAGGCGATCGCGTGGCATGCCATGAGGAAAGTCCGAGCATCACAGGGCAGGGTGCCGGCTAACGGCCGGTGAAGGCAACTTCAAGGAAAGTGCAACAGAGATAGACCGCCCCGCGCACCCCGCGCGGAGCAAGGATGGAAAGGCGAGGTAAGAGCTCACCCGCGGCCTGGCGACAGGCTGGCGCTGTAAACCCCACCCGATGCAAGATCCGACCGGGAGCGATACGGCGGCCCGTCGTGCTCCCAAAGAGATCGCTTCAGCCGTGCGGCAACGCGCGGTGGAGATAGATGATCGTCCAACGACAGAACTCGGCTTACGACCGCGCCGGCAGCACCTCTACAGGCGGGATGGATGGATGCCCGCTTTTTGTCGTATCGTCAAATCAGGAAGGGGCGTGCCGCCGCATGCGGTCCGAACACAACCGCTTTTCCCTGCCCGCCGCGTGGAGCGCTCTGGCGGGCGCGATGTTCGTTTTTGTGCTGGGGCTGCTGACGCTGGGGCAGCCGGCGCTGTCCCGGTACTATCAGAACCTGAGCCTGGCGGGCAACCTGGCGCTGCTGCCCGCGGCGCTGGCGGGCGTGGCGCTGCTTTTGTGGGGCCGGGCCCGGCTGGAGGCGGCGGACGCGCGGCCCGGCGGCAAAGGGGCCCTGTGGCGCATGCGGGCGCTGTTTGCGGCGGTGCTGGCGGTGCAGCTGGTGGTGGCGCGCTGCGCCTGGTACAAGATGGGCTGGGACATCGCCAATGTCTACACCACGGCCGAGGAACTGGCCCGCGGACAGGCCCTCACCGACACGGACTATTTCCGCCTGTGCCCCAACAACGCGCCCCTGACCATCCTGCAGGCCGTCCCCATGTGGGTGGCCGTCAAGCTGGGGCTCGCGGTGCCGTTTGTGGTGCTGCCCTACCTGGACGCGGTGCTTTTGAACCTGACGGCATACTTCACGGTGCGCTGTGCCCAGCGCATCACCCCAAGCCGCTGGGCAAGGGGATTTGCCGCGGCGGTCTCCATCCTCTGGATCGCCCTGTCGCCCTATGTGCTCTACCCTTACACCGATACGTGGGCCGTGCTGTTTCCCGTGCTGGCGATCTACGCGTGGCTGACCGTGCACCGCCCGGCGCTCAGGTGGGGGCTGGTTTCGCTGGCGTGCTTTGCCGGCGCCGCGGTCAAGCCCACGGTGCTGATCGTGCTCATCGCGCTGGGACTGCTCGGCCTGTGCCGCTTTCTGGGCCGTCGGGATTTTTCCGCCGCCGCGTGGAAACGCGCGCTGGCGGTGCTGGCCGCGCTCGTGCTGGGCGCCGTGCCGGGGCAGGTGTTCCAGCGCGCGTCCACGGCATACCTGGCGGGCAGTGCCGTCCCTCAGGAGCAACTCAGTGAAACGCACTACCTCATGCTGGGCATGAACGGCGAAACCTACGGCGGCCATTCCCCGGACGACGTGGCGTTTTCCCAGTCGTTCGAATCCCTGGCCGACCGCCAGCGGGCCAACCTGCAAAGGGCCTGGGAGCGGGTATGCGAAAAGGGCCTGTGGGGCAACGTGCGCTTTTTCACCATTAAACTGTATAAGGCCTATGCCGACGGCAGCTTTGCCGCCAATTCCAGCTTTCTGGACCTGGAGATTTCCCGCCGCACGGATGCGCTGAGCACTTTTGTTCGCAGCCTCTACCATCACCGCGGCAGCCTCAACCCGCTGTGCCACACGCTGGCCCAGGGCCTGTGGCTGGCGGTGCTGGCGCTGTGCGCGGTCGCGGCGTTTGCGCGCCGCCGCCGCCCGGAAGCGCAGGCGCTCACCCTGGCGATTCTGGGAGCCACGGCCTACCTGCTGCTCTTTGAGGTCTGGCCGCGCTACCTGTTCGTTTTTGCGCCGCTGTACGTGCTTTTGGCCACGCTGGCGCTGGACCGTCCGCTTTTTGCGCGCGCCGGCGAAAAGCGCCAAAAGGCCTGACGGTTCGCCTTGCGCGCCCGTCTCCGGATATGCTACAATAGCGGCGCCCGCGGCTTGACCGCGTGCCTGATTCAAAGGAGAAAACGCCATGTACCTGATCGTCGGTTTGGGAAACCCCGGCGCCCAATACGCCCACACCCGCCATAACGTGGGCTTTGACGTGGTGGACACGCTGGCCCGCAAGCTGGGCGTGACCATTGGGCGGGAGCGGGACGAGGCCCTGCTTGGCGAATGCTTCATCGCCGGGCAAAAGACCATCCTGGCTCTTCCGCAGACCTATATGAACCTGAGCGGCGAGGCCGTCTCCCGTCTGGTGCGCTGGTACCGCCTGCCTCCGGAAAACCTGATGGTGGTCTACGACGACGTGGACCTGCCCCAGGGAGCCATCCGCATCCGCAAAAACGGCAGCGCGGGCACGCATAACGGCATGCGCAGCATCGTGGGCCTGCTGGGGTACGAGAACTTTCCCCGCCTGAGGGTAGGCGTGGGGCAGCGCAGGCCCGGCTACGAGCTGGCCGACTGGGTGCTGGGCCATTACCTGCCCGGCGAGGAGCAGCAGACCGCCGACGCGGCCTATGCCCTGGCCGCCGACGCCATCATTGAGTACATCACAAACGGCATCGAAAGCGCCATGTGCAAGTATAATACCAAAAAGACCAAAAAACCGCCCGAACCCGCCGAAGGAGCCGACGCATGAACGAGGGCCTCTTTACCGCCTACCAAAGCCTGCCCGCCTGGAAGCGGCTGATGGAGCGCATCGGGGAGGGCGGATGCACCGCCCTGTACGAAATCGCCGAAGGAGAGCGGCCGTTTCTGGCTGCGGCGCTTTCGCATGCCACGGGGCGGCCCGTGCTGCTGGTCGCGCCTACGGAGCTGATCGCCCAGCGCCAGGCGCAGGACATAGAGCGCCTGACCGGGGACGGATGCGCCATGCTGCCCGCGCGCGACATCCAGTTCAGCCGCGCGGCCATGAGCCGCGACAGCGCGTGGCAGCGCCTGAGCGTGCTGGACGGCCTGACCGCCGGGCGGGTAAAGGTGCTGTGCGCCAGCGTGGACGCGCTTTTGGACCGCTGCGCGCCCCGCGCCCGCTTTCAAAGCGCGGCCATCACGCTGTCAGAAGGGGGCCGCATTGCGCCGGATGGGCTGATGGAAGCGCTCATCCGCGGCGGATACGAGCGCGTGCCCATGGTGGAGGGCCGGGGCCAGTGCGCCATGCGCGGCGCGATCGTGGACGTGTTCCCCGCCAACGCCGCCGACGCGCTGCGCATCGAGTTTTTTGACGACGAGATCGACAGCCTGCGCCGCTTTGACTGCATCAGCCAGCGCAGCATCGCGCGGGTGAAGGGCGCGCGCATCGCCCCCGCCACCGAATGCCTCGTGGCCGATGCTCAGGCCGCCGCAGACCGGCTGAAGGCCGCGCTGGAAAAGGGCGTGGGTCACGCCATGGAATCCGCCGCGCCCGAGCATGCCGCGCCGGGGCCGGACGGGCTGTCCTCGCTGGACGATTTTTTGAGCGGCCTGGACGCGCTGGAGGCCACGGAGGACTTGCTCGCCCAGCCGCAGGGGAATGACGACGGCGCCCGCTCCGATGAGGCCGGAGCGGAGGCGCGCGCCGCCTGGAAGCGCCACCTGGACGACGTGGACCGCGTGCGCGCGGGACAGGTGATCCGCACCGCGCCCATGTGGATGAATGTGCTTTTGGACGATACGGCGCTGGTGACCGACTATCTGGACGATCCCATCGTGCTGCTGGACCGGCCGGACCAGTATCAGGTCCGCCTGCGCGCCGCCGCGGACGCTTTTTCGGAGGCGTACGAGGACGCGCGGCTGCGCGGCGACGCCTTCGACGCGCAGAAGGACCTGCGCTTCACCTATGAAAACCTGCTGAGCGACCTCAAGGCGCGGCCCGCCGTGTGCCTGAGCGACACGGTGGGCACCTTTGGCCGCTTTGCTCCGGACGAGGCCATCGCCTTTGGTTCCCGGCCCTCGATGCCCTATCAGAGCCGGCTGGAGCCGCTGTGCCAGGATATCGCCAAATGGAAGCAGGAGGGCGCCTGCGTGGTGCTGCTCACCGGCGGCGAGGCGCGCGGACGCAGGCTGCAAACCGCGCTCGCGGCGCAGCGTGTGCCCGCCTCCTACTGCGCCACGCTGGACGGCAACCTCATCGCGCGCGAGGTGCTGCTGCTGCCGGTATCCTATACCAAGGGGTTTGTGAACCTGCCCGCGGGGCTGTGCGTCATCAGCGATTCCGATATCTACGGCACCGCCTACCAGCGAGCCCGCAAGAAGCAGACCGCGGGCGAGCGCATCGCCTCCTTCACCGACCTCAAGGCGGGCGACTACGTGGTGCACGACCTGCACGGCGTGGGTCTGTTCAAGGGCGTGGTGCAGCTGGAAAACGACGGCGCCAGGCGCGATTACCTGCTGATTCAGTACGCGGGAAACGACAAGCTCTACGTGCCTGCCGACCAGTTCGACCGGGTGACCAAGTTCATCGGCTCCGAAAACGCCGCCCCCAAGCTCAACCGCCTGGGCGGCCAGGAATGGGAACGGCAGAAGAGCAAGGTCAAGTCCGGCCTCAAAAAGCTGGCCTTCGACCTGGCCGAGCTCTACGCCAGACGCTCCAAGGAGACGGGCTACGCCTTCAGCCACGACAACCCCTGGCAGCGGGAGTTTGAGGACCTGTTCCCCTACGAGCTGACCGAGGACCAGCAAAAGAGCGTGGCTCAGATCGAGGCCGACATGGAAAGCCCGCGCAACATGGACCGCCTGCTGTGCGGCGACGTGGGCTACGGCAAGACCGAGGTGGCCCTGCGCGCGGCCTTCAAGGCCGTGGTGGAGGGCAAGCAGGTGGCCATTCTGGCCCCGACCACCATTCTGGTGCAGCAGCATTACAACACCATCAAAAAACGCTTCGCGGGCTTTCCTGTGAAGTTTGACATGCTCAGCCGCTTCCGCACGCCCAAGGAGCAGCGCGAAATCGTCCGCAAGCTGCGCGAGGGCGAACTGGACCTGGTGGTGGGTACGCACCGCCTGCTCAACAAGGACGTGCAGTTCAAGGACCTGGGATTGCTCATCGTGGACGAGGAGCACCGCTTTGGCGTCAGTCACAAGGAGAGCATCCAGCACATGAAAACCCGCGTGGACGTGCTGACCCTCTCGGCCACGCCCATCCCGCGCACGCTGCATATGAGCATGGCGGGCATCCGCGACATGAGCATTCTGGAAACGCCGCCGGAGGAACGCCTGCCCGTCAAGACCTACGTGATGGAATACGACGATAACGTGATCCGCGAGGCCATCCGGCGGGAGCTGGCGCGCGGGGGACAGGTCTACTTCCTCTACAACCGCGTGCGCAGCATTGAAAAGATGTACGACCGCTTGCACCAGCTGGTGCCGGAGGCGCGCATCGGCATCGCGCACGGGCAGATGCGTGAAAACGCGCTGGAGGACGTGATGCTGGACTTCTACGCCGGGGCGTATGACGTGCTGCTTTGCACCACGATCGTGGAAAGCGGGCTGGACGTGCCGGAGGCCAACACGCTGATCGTCTTTGACGCGGACCGCTTCGGCCTCTCCCAGCTGTATCAGATCCGCGGGCGCGTGGGGCGCAGCAGCCGGCAGGCCTACGCCTACCTGACCGTTCGCGCTGGCAAGCTGCTGTCCGAAACGGCGGACCAGCGCCTCTCGGCCATCCGGGAGTTTACGGAGTTCGGCGCGGGCTACCGCATCGCCATGCGCGATCTGGAGATCCGCGGCGCGGGCGACGTGCTGGGGCCCCAGCAGAGCGGCCACATGAGCACCGTGGGCTACGACATGTACCTCAAGCTCATCGAGCAGGCCGTCAGCGAGGCGCAGGGCGTGGAGGTCACGCCGGAACTGGACACCCGCGTGGAGCTGGCCGTGGACGCCTTCCTGCCGGAGAGTTACGTGCCGGAGGAAAAGCTGCGCGTGGAGATCTACAAGCGCATTGCCATGATTCAGGACGAAGCCGGGCGGATGGACATCGAGGAGGAGCTCATCGACCGCTTTGGCGACGTGCCCGAGCCGGTGGAGAACCTCATGCGCATTGCCCAGCTGCGCGGGGTGACGCGCAGGCTGGGCGTGAGCCACCTGTTCCTGCGGCCCGACGGCATCCATATGCGCATCGACACCCGCTTCCTGCCCGACCCCGGCCGTCTGTTTGACGCCGTGAGCCGCGCCGACGAACGCCTGCGCTTTTCCGCCGGGCGCACGGCGGAGCTGGTGCTGGCCGAGCGCGGCCTGGACGCGCCCGCCGCGCTGAAGCTGGCCATCCCCGTGATGACGCGCGTGCACGACCTGATGCACGAGCAGGAAAATGCCGAGACCGATACCAAAACCACATAACAACGCGGCCCGTCCCTGCTTCGGACGGGCCGCGCTGTATGGATGCCGGACAAATCGGAAGAGGTGGCCAGGAAGCACGCCCGGCGCCGGGAGAAAGCGGATGCTGGCGGGTCAGGGGCGGCAAGCGCCGGACTGGGCGGCCGCAGGACCGGCTTAAGGCGCCACGGTGTTCAGGGCATGGGCGGTTTTCCGCTGTCGATGCCCATTTGGAAATTTCCCCGCTGCTCTTATGATGCAAAATTTTCCCGGGCCTGCCAAGCCCTTACACCCAATCCGCCGGACGGATGGCCAGCGTGGAGGGATCGTCGCCCTCCAGATCCATCACCATGAGCGCGCGCTCGCCCTGAATCAGCTTGCTGGCGGGCTGGGCCTTGGCCATGACAAACGCCATGCCCACAACCTCCACATTGAACTCGCCCATCAGTTCGATCATGCCGCGGGCGGTGCCGCCGGCCTTGAGAAAATCATCCACGATGAGCGCGCGCTGACCCTCGCGCACGGCGCGGCGGCTGAGGCTCATGGTTTCGATATGGGCCGAGGAGCCGCTGACGTAGTTGATGTTGACGGCGGAGCCTTCATATACCTTGCTGGACCGCCGGGCAATCACCAGCGGAACGCCCAGCGCCTGCGCCGCCATCAGCGCGGCGGGAATGCCCTTGGTTTCCATGGTGAGCACGAAGTCGGGCGCGGCGTCATAGAATTCGCCCGCGATGATCACGCCCATCTTGCGCACGATCTCCGGCATGCTCAGAATATCGCCCAGATAGAGAAAGCCGCCGGGCAGCAGGCGCGAGGGGGTGCACAGCTCCTGGCACAGCTCGCCCAGGAACGCCCGCGCGTCCTGGCTTTTCATCACGGGGCGGTAGCGCACGCCGCCGGCTGCGCCGGTCACGGTATCCAGCTTGCCCAGACCAAAGGTGTCGAACACGCCGCGCAGCAGGTCGATGTCCTCGCTCAGGGTGGACTTTGCCGCCCCGAACATTTCACAAAAATAAGACAGGGTGAAAATGCGGTTGGGCGACGCGGTGAGCAGCTTGGTCAGCGCCGCCATTCTTTCGTTGCGCTTGATGCGTTCCACGGGCTTCCTCCTTGTTGAAATATCCAGCACAGTATAGCACACGATGCTGAATATTTCCAGCATTTTTTGTCACGAACGTTCGGAAATTTTCGGTTTCGTTTGCGAATGGGGTGGGTTGGTGGTATAATCGTTTTGGATATCCCATTTTTTGCAGACGTAGGAGGGCGCCCCATGTCCGATCATTCCCGGTATATCAGCCCGTTTTCCACCCGGTATGCAAGTCCGGAGATGCAGTTCGTCTTTTCCGAGGACAACAAGTTCCGCACCTGGCGGCGGCTGTGGATCGCCCTGGCGCGCGCCGAGCAGAAGCAGGGCCTGCCCATCACCGACGAGCAGATCACCGAGCTGGAGGCGCACAAGGACGATATCAACTACGACGACGCCCAGCGCCGCGAGCGCGAGTGCCGCCATGACGTGATGAGCCATGTCTACGCCTATGGCCTGCAGTGCCCCAAGGCGCGCGGCATCATCCATCTGGGGGCCACCAGCTGCTACGTGGGCGACAACACCGACGTGATCCTCATGAAGCAGGGCCTGGAAATCGTGCGCCGCAAGGTGCTCAACGTCATGGACCTGCTTGCTCGCTTCGCCGAAAAGTACAAGGCCCTGCCCGCGCTGGCCTACACCCATTTGCAGCCCGCGCAGCTGACCACCGTGGGCAAGCGCGCCACCCTGTGGCTCAACGAGCTGTACATGGATTTTGAGGAAATCGAACACCGTATTGGCACGCTTGCGCTGCTGGGCAGCAAGGGCACCACCGGCACGCAGGCCAGCTTTATGGAGCTTTTGGGCGGCGACAGCGGGAAGATCCGCCAGATCGAGCAGGACATCGCAAGCGAGATGGGCTTTACCCGCGTGGTGCCCGTCAGCGGGCAGACCTACAGCCGCAAGATGGACTATATGGTGGTCAGCACCCTTTCGGGCATCGCGCAGACGGCCAGCAAGTTCAGCTACGACATGCGCCTTCTGCAAAACTTCAAGGAGATGGAGGAGCCCTTCGAGGCCAGCCAGATCGGTTCCTCGGCCATGCCCTACAAGCGCAATCCCATGCGCTGCGAGCGCATCACCTCGCTCAGCCGCTATGTGATGGTGGACACGCTCAACACCGCCATCACCGCCGCCACCCAGTGGTTCGAGCGCACGCTGGACGACAGCGCCAACCGCCGCATCGCCGTGAGCGAGGCGTTCCTGGGCATCGACGCCATCCTCAATATCATGATGAACGTATGCGACGGGCTGGTGGTGTACGAAAAGGTCATCCGCGCCCGCGTGATGAACGAGCTGCCCTTCATGGCCACCGAAAACATCATGATGGACGCCGTCAAGCGCGGCGGCGACCGCCAGCAGCTGCACGAAAAGCTGCGCGTGCACAGCCAGGCCGCGGCGCGCGTGGTCAAGGAGGAGGGCGGGAAAAACGACCTCATCGACCGCATCGCCTCAGACCCTGCCTTCATGGTCACGCGCGAGGAGATCGAGGCCATTCTGGACCCCGCCAACTTCACCGGCCGGAGCGAGGAACAGGTGGAGGAATTCCTCCGGGACGTCATCCGCCCGGTGCTGGAGGCAAACCGCGAGCTGCTTGGCGAAAAGCAGGAACTGAGCGTGTGAGGCCGCACCCGGCAGCGCAGACCGAAAGCGAGGCGAAGCACCATGCCCAGGACCCCCGCCCAGAAGCAGGCCACGGACCGTTACCGCGCCCGAAACGGCCGCGTTCAGGTCAATATCGAGTTGACCCCGGAAATCTGCCGGCGCTGGCAGGCGTACGCCGGTTCCCGCGGCATGAGCCTGACGGCCATGGCCCGCGAGTGCGTGGCGCGCTGCATGGCAGAGGATTCCCTTGCGGCGGAGGCCGGCGCAGCGGCAAGCCCCGCCGGGGCCGCGCATGCCGCCGGGGGGCCGCGCTCCATGCGCCCCGCGCGCGTGGACCGGGGCATCGAGGGCATGGAGGGCATGGACTGAGCCCGCTTGCCAAATGACAAAACCCGTGCTATAATGCCCTTGCGATGACGAAGAACAACGCCCGCTTCATCGCCCTGACCCAGAGAGGGCGGCACGCGCCGAGGCGCGGGCTGCAAGCCGCCTGCCGGGGCCGCGGGACATTCGCTTCCGAGCCTTTCCTTTGAACGCTCCATCAAGTAGAGGGAAACGTTTAGGCCGCGTTACTGGTCAAGAGCGCATCGGCGCGCCCCATGGGGCCGCCCGTGCGAAAGTTGGGTGGTACAACGCGGCGTCAGCCTTCGTCCCATGCATGCATGGGGCGGAGGCTTTTCTGTTGCAGGCGAAGTTTGAAAAAGGAGGAACCTGTCATGTCTGTTGTGGATACGCTGAGCGACATCAAAAGGCGGGTCGGGGAGGAGCTGCAGGCGCTTGACGGCTCCGCCGCCCTGGAAAACCTGCGCGTGCGGGTGCTTGGCAAAAAGGGCGAGCTGACCGCGCTGCTCAAGGGCATGGGCCAGATGGCTCCGGAGGAGCGCCCCAGGGTGGGCGCTCAGATCAACGAGGTGCGCCAGTGGCTCACCGAGCGCATGGACGAGGCGCAGGCACGCATCCGCGCCGCCGAGCGCGCCGCGGCCCTCAAGTCCGAAACCATCGACGTCACCGAGCCGCGCCCCCTGCCCAAGGTGGGCAGCGAGCACCCCATCACGCTGGTGATGAACGAGATGATCGAATGCTTCACCGGCATGGGCTTTGACGTGATGGAGGGCCCGGAGGTGGAGCTGGATCATTACAACTTTGAGCTGATGAACCTGCCCAAGAACCACCCCGCCCGCGACGCGCAGGATACCTTCTATATGGATGAGAACATCGTGCTGCGCACGCATACCAGCCCCATGCAGGCGCGCGCCATGCTCACCCGCAAGCCGCCCATCCGCATCATCTGCCCGGGCCGCGTGTACCGCTCCGACGAGGTGGACGCCACGCACAGCCCGGTATTCCATCAGATGGAGGGCCTGGTGGTGGACGAGCACGTGCGCATGAGCGACCTGCGCGGCACGCTGGAGGCGTTTGCCAAGAAGCTCTACGGGCCGGAGATCACCACCCGCTTCCGCCCCAGCTTCTTCCCCTTCACCGAGCCCAGCGCCGAGGTGGACCTCACCTGTGTGAACTGCCACGGCAAGGGCTGCCGCATCTGCAAGGGCACCGGCTGGATCGAGGTGCTGGGCTCCGGCATGGTCAACCCCAAGGTGCTGGAGATGTGCGGCATCGACCCGGCAAAGTACAGCGGATTTGCCTTTGGCATCGGCCTTGAGCGCATAGCCATGCAGCGATACGGCATCCGCGACATGCGCCTGCTCTACGAAGGCGACGCGCGTCTTTTGGGGCAGCTGAGGTAAGCAGGGAGTAAGGAGGCGTTTTCAGTGAAACTGGCGATGAACATGATCCGGCAGTATGCGGATATCCCCGTCACGCCGGAGGAATATACCCAGCGGATGATTATGACCGGCACCGCTGTGGAGGGCGCCGAGGATATCAGCGGCGGCATGGAGAAGGTCGTGGTGGGCCGCGTGCTCACGTGCACGGACGTGGAGGGCACGCACCTGCACGAGTGCACCGTGGACGTGGGCGGCCCGGAGACGCTGCACATCGTGTGCGGCGCGCCCAACGTGGCGGCGGGCCAGCTGGTGCCCGTGGCGCTGGACGGCGCGCACCTGCCCGGCGGCGTCAAAATCAAAAAGGGCAAGCTGCGGGGCATGATCTCCGAGGGCATGATCTGCTCCGGCGAGGAGCTTCACGTGCCCACGGAGCTCTATCCCAACATCGAGGAAAAGGGCATTCTGGTATTCCACGAGGATTATCCCCTGGGCGCGGATGTGAAGCCCATATTGGGCATCGACGACACGGCGGTGGACTTTGAGATTCTGGCCAACCGCCCGGACTGCCTGTGCGCCATCGGCATCGCGCGCGAGACGGCGGCGGCGCTGGATACCGAGTTCCATGCCCCCGAAATCACCGTGACCGAAGCGGGCGGGGATATCCATGACGAGGTGAAGGTGCGCGTGGAGGCTCCGGACCTGTGCCCGCGCTACGCCGCGCGCGTGATCAAAAACGTGCGCATCGCGCCCTCGCCCCTGTGGCTGCGCAAGTACCTGCACGGCGCGGGCCTTCGCGCCATCAACAACATCGTGGATATCACCAACTACATCATGATCGAATACGGCCATCCCATGCACGCCTTTGACCTGAGCAAGGTGCGCGGACGGCAGATCGTGGTGCGCCGCGCCCATCCCGGCGAGACGCTGACCACGCTGGACGGAAACGAGCGCGCCCTGCGCACCGACGACCTGGTCATCTGCGACCAGGAGCGCGCCACGGGCCTGGCCGGCATCATGGGCGGCGAGGAGAGCGAGATCACCGAGGGCACCACGGACGTGATGTTCGAGTGCGCGGCGTTCGACCGCACGGCCATCCGCCTGACCAGCCGCGCTTTGGGCATGCGCACGGAGAGCAGCGGCCGCTTTGAGCGCGGCGTGGCCGCCGGCACGGTGATGGACGCGCTCGACCGCGCCTGCATGCTGGTGAACCTTTTGGACGCGGGCGACGTGGTATCCGGCGTGATCGACCTCTATCCCAACCCGCGCCCCGCGCAGGTCATCACCGCCAGCGTGGCGCACATTCAGGAACGCGCGGGCGTGCCCATCCCCGCGGACGATATGGTGCGCATCCTCAAAAAACTGCACTTTGGCTGCGAGCGCGACGGCGACACCCTTACCGTGACCGTCCCCGCCTTCCGCGAGGACCTCGACGGCGAGGCCGACATCTGCGAGGAATGCCTGCGCATCTACGGCTATCAGCACATTCCGGCCACGCCCCTCAGCGGCCAGACCACCCAGGGCGGCGTCAGCCCCATGAAGGCGCTCAAGGACCGCGCCGCGCGCCTGCTCACCGGCATGGGCTATCTGGAGATCATGAACTTCAGCTTCACCGGCGTAAAGGAGATTCAGAAGCTGGGCCTGCCGGAGGGCGATCTGCGCAACGACCCCATGCCCATCCTCAACCCCCTGGGCGAGGACGCGGCCGTGATGCGTCCCACGCTGGCGTGCGGCATGCTGCACACGCTGGCTTTCAACATGAATCATTCCACCCCGGCCGCACGCCTGTATGAGATGGCGGCGGTGTTCGACCACCATCACCGCACGGACGAGGGCCTGCCCACCGAGACGCAAACCCTGTGCCTGGGCGCCTATGGGCCCGAGGAGGACTTCTTCACCGTGCGCGGCGCGGTGGAGGCCATTCTGCGCGCGGGCGGCATCGCCTGCGAGGTGGAGGCCGGCGGCGACGCGTACTATCATCCGGGCCGCTGCGCGCGCCTGGTGCGGGGCGGCGTGACCTTCGCCACCGTGGGCGAGGTGCATCCCGACGTGCGCGAGCGCTTTGACCTGCCCAAGCGTGCCGTGATGGCCGAAATCAACCTGCAAACCCTCCTGACCTACTTCCGGCCCATGGGCGAAATGAAGCCCCTGCCACGCTTCCCGGCCGTGGAGCGCGACCTGGCGCTGGTCATGGACGAGAGCGTGGCCGTGGGTCCGCTGATGGCCGATATGCGCAAGGCCGCCGGCAAGCTGCTGGAGAGTATGGAGATGTTCGATGTGTACCGTGGCGCGCAGGTGGCCGCGGGCAAGAAGAGCGTGGCCTTCTCGCTGACCTTCCGCGCGCCTGACCGCACCCTCACCGACGAGGAGGTACAGGCCGCCATGGACAAGGTGACGCACGTGTGCGCCCAGAAGCACGGCGCGACGGTGAGGGCGTAAGCGGCGCAGAAGATTCGTAAGGAAAAGAGAATCAGACAACGAAGCGCCCGGCGCAATGCCGGGCGCTTTTGCGTGTCGCTTTGGCCTTCGCGCAGCAGTCCACAGGGCACACGCTTCCCTTCGGCGCCTCTGGCGCGGCCGGAAAACGAACCCGCGGCGCATGTCGGCGCCGCCCGCAGGAGGCGGGCAGCCTGTCCCGCGCCGGCGCGGGATGCCTTCGTCCAATCGAAAATCCGGAAAAGGCACCGGAGATTCGGATTTCATTCGCGGCCTTGCGAACCTCTCAAATGGGTTCTTGGACAAGCGGAGGGCGGGATGCGCATGACGCGCACCCCGCCCCGTTCATCTTCCGTTTGGCATTTGCGGATTACAGGCCCTCGGCCGCGGTCTCGGCGGCGAAGCGGCCGCTGTTGGCGGCAAAGGACACGCCGATGCCCACGCCGGGATACTGGCGGGTGAAGGCGTTGCCCGCGATCAGTTCGCCGGAGGCATACAGGCCTTCAACCACCTGGCCCTCGCCGTCGAGCACCTGGCAGCTGTCATTGACCTCGATGCCGGGGATGGTGCCGAAGGTACGCAGGGTGACCTTTTCGATGTAGAAGGGCGCGGTCTCCACCTTGGTGGCCTTGTCGGCGGCCAGCTCATACTCCAGGGCGGGGATGGGCTCGCCGGCATCGGCGGCCTGGTTGTAGGCGTCGATGGTCTTCTGGAGCTGTTCCGCGTCGATGCCGTTGTCCTCGGCCAGCGCCTCAATGGTGTCGTACTGCTTCACATAGCCCTTTTCGATCTTCTGGGCGATGGTGTCCATATCGGCGTAGTTGGCGTCCGCGATGAGGAAGGCGGCCTTCTCCGGCTGCTGAGACACAGCGCGCTGCAGCACATACTTGGGCTCGCCTTCGCCCACAAAGCGCTCGCCGTTGAGGTTGACCAGGAAGTTGGCGGTTATCAGGCTGGAGCCATCCGGCGCGACGATGGAGCCCATGCTGCCGTCGCCCACGATCTTGGTGCCAAACTGACGGGTCATCAGGATGCCGTCGCCGGTGGCGCCCGCGTTGGTGGCGATGACGCCGTCGGCAAACAGGGGCAGGTATTCCTCCATCAGTTCGGGATTGCTGCCGAAGCCGCCGGTGGCCAGGATGACCGCCTTGGCGCGGATGTCGTAGCGCTGCTCATCGTCCTCGGCCACCACGCCGGCCACCTTGCCATCCTCCACGATCAGCTCGGTGGCGGTGGTGCCCATGCGCAGGTCAAAGGTGTTTTCCTTCACATAGCTGTTGAGGAAATCGGCAAAGCTCTGGCCGCGGTTTTCGGTGCGGATGGCATATACCTTGTCCGAATAGGTGCTGGCGGGCTCGGTTTCGCCGGTGAAGGGGGTGCCGTAGTCAATCAGACGGTTGAGAAGCACATCGCTCTTGGCGTACACGTTTTCCACCAGAGCGGTGCGTACCTGGGTGCCGGAGGTGTAGGTGAACAGCACGTCAAAATCCTTCGTGGTGCACTCCACACCGTCGCGCACATGATATTTCGAGCTGATGCCGGCGATCGCGCCGCCGGAGGCCGGCAGCGAGCCGCTGACCATGTCCAGCTTCTCCAGGACGATGAAGCTGACGTCCGGGTAGTCCTCCTTGAGCTCATAGGCCGCCATCAGGCCGGAAATGCCCGCGCCCACGATGACGATATCCGTCTCCACCGCTTCGCCCTCCACAAGCTCGGTGGGCTGCTTTTCCTGCTTGAAGGGGGTCACATCCACGCCGCCGGCCGTGAGAGCGGCCTCCGCCGCGGTGAGAATGGCGTTGCTGGTGACGGTGGCGCCGGCCACGGTGTCCACCGTCAGGCTCTGCTCCTCCACGATGCGGCCGGGAATGGCGTTGATCGCCTGGTCGCCGATGCCGGGCGTTTCGTTGTTTTCGCCCACGGTGACAGCGGTGATGCGGCCGTCCTCATAGCTGACGGTCACCGGTACGTCGCCGCCCATGCCGGGGGCGGAGGCGGTGTAGTCCTCCGCAAATGCGCCGGCGCAGGCTGTGACCAGAACACAGGCACACAGAACCGCAATCATTTTTTTCCAATGAAACACGTTGATTCCTCCTGTTACAAGATGTTTGCCAAAAAGCGAACTATATATAATAGGCGGTCTTTTGGATTGTCAATAACATAACAGATGGCAGCGCTATCAAAAAATCCCGTCGCCACAAGGCCTGGCCCCGCGGAAAAAGCAGGCGGCGGGGCGCGGGCGCGCTGCTATGAGGAGGAAGGCGCTGCCGGAGAAAATGCCCGCTGTTAAGCGGAGCGAAAAAGAGAAAAACCCGGGCAGACGGGCGAAGGCGCGCAGGACCCCGGCGCCGGGCCCTACAGAAACGGAGCAAAGCGCAGCAGCGCGGCCCTGTCGCCCCGCACCTTGCCGCCAAGGAGCGCCTTCAGGGGCGCAAGCTCATGGCGAAAGACGGCCAGCAGGTCCGCTTCGCCTCCGACGATGGATACGTCCACCGGCGCATCGGGTGCAAGGGGAGAAAATACGCCGCTGCTCAGGGCAAAGGCACACGTAAAGCCGGTATCCGCCGCAAGGACGGCATAGCGGCCGGTTATGCCCGCCAGCGCGTCCGGATGACGGGCCAGCGCGGCGCATACGCCGTCCATCAGGACGGGCAGGGTTTGGCCGTCGCCGGCCTCCCGGTACAGAGCGCGGAGATCCCGCTGTAGATCCGCTTTGCTCACCGGCGGCGCCTCCCTTCGTTTTTGGAGGCCGGATGCGCCCAAGGGGCGCGCCGTCCCTCCGAAACATTTCGGTCGTTTGCAATCGGCCGGGGAGGCAGCCACGCCGCCTTGCCCGCCGCAGAAGAAAGCGGAGCGGGCGCCCCTTCCCCGACAAGGATTTACCGGTTTCAGGGGTTGTATGCAGGCATGTTCCCGGTCGGGACGAAGCCGGCGCAAACGGCATGGGGAAGGCAGCGGAGCGGATGGCGGCTCTGTGGCGTGTTGCGGACTAAGGAAAAAGAATTCCCGTTTTGGCCAAATCACGCAATGCAAATACTTGCAGTTTTACAAAGAACATAGTATAATGGTATCAATTACAAGAAGAAGGAGAATATATCGACTGTCTGCTTGATACGACAGTCGATATTAAAAAAGGCGATGCGAAAACGATTTAGTCAAATCCTGCTGCCGGTCGTTGTCTTGGGAATGTGCCTTTGCCTTGCAAGCATTGCGCTGGCCGGCGAAGCCACCCCCGCATGCCGGACGGTTTCCCAGGATTTCCGAAGCTCTCCGTTCCATACAACCAACCCGCTGGGCATCGCCGGGAACTTTCATCTGGTGGGCTTCTCCTCTGTGACGACGTCTGCCCACACCAATGGCAACATTTTAACCGACACGCTGCGTTATCAGAGCAACTTTGGCACCAGCGGCGTGGAGGAGGTCAGCTACATCCGCAAAATCGAATTTCTCAGCGGCGGCGGCTTTTCCTCCACGTATTCGACAACGGATTCCCTGCTGGTGGTGGGGACGGAGGTGCCGGTAGGTACGGCGGATAATGGAAACGCCTGGACCCTTGACGGCCGCAAGGTGGACGCGCCCATGCGAAGCGTCCATCCCGACAGGCTGATGCAGGATTCCGACACCCTGAAGTATATTGATTTGCAGGCCGTCCACGATCAGACCGTGCGCATCAACCAGACGCTCAGCACCTACGAAAACCGGCTGGACAAGGTCATCGAACAGACGGACGGAGAGCGGACCTTTATCCAGAAAGTGATCCTTTCCGATCCTGCGGGCGTGAACGTGTGCAACATTACGGATGCGCACGACTTTAAGGAGGGCACCAGCATTGAGTGCAAGGACTTTGACAGCCAACGGCCGGGACTGTTGATCCTGAATGTGGATCTCGCGGGCGTTGAAGAGTTCCTCCTGCCCGGCACGGATCTTCTCTACGCGGACGGAAGCAGGGCGCCGAACGGTGAGGTGACGGAGTGGCAGACGGGCAACGTGCTGTGGAACCTGTACGATTCCTCCGCCGCGGATGGCCTCTACCGGGGGAAGGTTCGCAACGAGCGCGCCGTGGCGGCGCATATTCTGGCGCCGGAGGCGGATGTGACGCTGGGGGCCAACCTGAACGGAACGGTCATCGCCAGAAACATTGACGTTCAGGCGGAGTCGCACCGCACGGACCTGATGATGTTCAGCGTCGATCCGGGCGGAAACACCCTGGAGATACCCGTGGGGAAGGACTGGCAGTCGGACGAGACGTTCGAGGTGGAGGCGGTTCTGATCCGCATCGACGTGCAGGGCCGCCAGACGGAATGCGATTCCCTCAGGCTCAATGAGAGCAACCGGTGGCGGGGCACGTTTGAGGAGGTCGAAAAGAGCGACGCCGATGGCAACGAATACGTCTATCAGGTGAAGGAACGCGTCGGGAGCGTCATGCATGGCGACGGCGACGCGCTGGTCTACGGCGGGGAGACCTACAGCGTATCCATCCGGGGCACGCCCGCGGACGGCTTTCTGATTACCAATCGCCGTCAGGGCGGCACGCCCGGCGCGAAAAGGCTCAGCGTTTCCGTCGAAAAGCGGTGGGACCTGCGCGCCGCCGGGCTCGCCCCCTATCCTGTGACGATCCGGCTCTATCAGAACGGCGTGGGCATGGAGGGACGCACGCTGACGCTGGGGGAGGGCGCATGGTCCGGCAGCTTTGAGGACCTGCCGGCGGAAAACGCCGATGGCCAGCCCTATGAATACACGATCCGGGAAATCATCAACGGCCGTCCGCACGGCGACGGCGACGTATTTGCCTACGGTGAGACGCATACCGCCGTCTCGGTGACGGGCAGCCAGCAGGAGGGCTATGTCGTCACCAATACCCTGTGGAAGGCGGGACTGGTCGCCGTGCCCGTGTACAAGACGTGGGACCTCGGTCCGGGCATGAGCGGGTATCCCGTGGCCTTTGAGCTGTACCGCCATGTGCAGGGGGAGGACGCATCCGGCGCGGTTCGGGTGGAAAACCCCGTCTGCGATTATGGCGGGCCCTATCAGGTGGAGTTTCGTGATCTGCCCAAGTATGACGGGGCGGGCAGAAGCTATGTCTATACCGTCCGCGAGGTCGTCGGAGGGGAGAGCTACACGGACGGCGACGTGTTTGCTTCGCCCGGCGGCGGAA
>CDZQ01020512.1_pt1 | contig 41715 bp, 65 predicted proteins | sample 554831 | NCBI WGS metagenome assembly CDZQ01 (sample SAMEA3182112, study PRJEB8094) | gut metagenome | biome: human; feature: gut; material: Stool; isolation source: human stools | place: Canada | collected 2013-05-06 | reverse complement strand
ACTTATTATAGCACAGATAATATTTAATGTAAATACTATTTTACAATAAAATATTATTTTTGCGTCAAATAATTTTCAAAATTCAGCTTTTGCAAAAACACGTCCCACGTTTGGCACTTTTGTGTCCTACGTTTGGACGTGTTTTTTTGTATAATGAGAGCAAGAAAGGCGGCAGACTATGGCGTTTCGGCAATACAATCCAAACCCGGACGGAAAGCGCGTCGGTGACTGCACAATTCGGGCAATTTCTGCGGCAACGCAGCAAGATTGGGAATCCGTATATACTGCCTTGATATTAGAGGGCTTTATCCTGCACGATCTTCCGTCTGCAAACTATGTCTGGGGCAGTTATCTGCGGCGGAAAGGCTGGCAGCGGCACACACTGCCTAACACCTGCCCGGACTGTTACACCGTTGCGGATTTCGCCGCAGACAATCCGACTGGCGTATATATTCTGGCTATGGCGACGCACGTTGTCGCTGTTGTTGATGGCGATTGGCTTGATACTTGGGACAGTGGCGACGAAACGCCGCTGTATTATTGGCAGAAAGGATGATTTACTATGGCGTTTGGCGTACCGTATCAGCCCGGCTATATGCCGAACTATTATCCGATGGGGCAGCAGATGCCGTCGGCTATGCCAGATCAGCTCGCACAGCTCCGGCAGGCGGCGTATCCGCAACAGCAGCCAACAGCGCAGCAGACCGCGCCTATTATCTGGGTGCAGGGAGAAGAAGGAGCCAAAGCGTATATGGTGGCGGCAGGGAACAGCGTGCTGCTGATGGACAGTGAAAACAGCACGTTTTATATCAAATCCACCGATGCCAGCGGTATGCCACAGCCCTTGCGCGTTTTTGACTACTCGGAACGCACGGCAAGCCAAAAACAGCCCGCACAGACCGTGCAAAAGCCAAAAGAAGAATATGTCACACGGCAAGAGTTCAACGCGTTGACGGCTCGCTTTGACGCGCTAGCGGCAGATAAACCTTTGACGCGCAAGAAGAAGGAGACAGACAATGAGCAACCCTCTGTTTAACGCTCTTGGCGGCGGCAAAATGCCGGGCGCAATGGGGCAGTTTCAGCAGATGATGCAGCAGTTTCAACAGTTCCGCAATAACTTTCAGGGCAACCCAAAGCAAGAGGTCGAAAAGCTGCTGCAATCCGGCAAGATGAGCCAGCAGCAGCTAAACCAGCTACAAGCTATGGCACAACAATTTCAAACATTTATGAAGTAGGTTCAAACCGTGCGCACGGTAAACAATACATTCAACTTTTGAAAGGAGTTAAACATGAGTCTTTCTTCGGACGGCACTGTTATGACAATGCCTGTTCAGCCCGCTAATACGGGCAATGGCAACGGCTGGGGCTTTGGCGGCGATGGTGCGTGGTGGATTATTATTCTTTTCCTCTTCGTTTTCTGCGGCTGGGGCGGAAACTGGGGTAACAACGGCTTTGGCGGCAACGGCAGCACCGGCGCAGTTGACGGCTACATTCTCACCAGCGACTTTGCCAACATCGAACGCAAAATCGACACCGTGAACAACGGCATGTGTGATGGCTTCTACCAGCAGGCACAGCTTGTCAACGGCGTGCAGAACGCTATGCAGCAGGGCTTTATGAGCGCAGAAATCAGCCGCGCAAACCAGCAAGCCGCATTTATGCAGCAGCTGAATGCCATGCAGATGCAGCAGGCCAATTGCTGCTGCGAGACCCGCGAAGCGATTCAGGGCGTAAATTACAACCTCGCTACGCAGGCTTGCGACACGCGCCAGACTATCCAGAACGGCACGCGGGACATCATCGAGAATCAGAACGCCAACGCCCGCGCGGTGCTTGACGCACTGACTGCACAGCGCATCGAGGCAAAGGATGCCAAGATTGCAGAGCAGAACCAGCAGCTTTTTGCCGCACAGCTTGCCGCAAGTCAGGCTGCGCAGAATGAAACGCTGAAAGCCTATATGAGCGGGCAGCTTGCTTACTACAACCCCCGCCCTGTTCCGGCTTTCCCTGTTCCCGCACCGTATCAGTATGGGAACTGCGGCGCCTGCAACTGCTAAAACTGAATAGCAACTGTTTCCGAATGGGAAACTGTTCAGCTCCGTGCTGATTTTGCAAAAAAAGCGGCGGGGCAATAGTCCCGCCGCTATATTTATATGAAAGGATCGATTTTATGGCTGAATTTACGAATTCCAGTATCGTGAACGTTGCCGCAGGGCAGAATGTGCCGCTTACCGAAACGGCAGTTTGCGGAAAAAGCTGCATTGTGCATCGTGAGGGTGCGGGCATCGTCACCTTGCGCGGCATCACGAACCAGTGCAAGGCGCGTTATAAGGTGAGTTTTGGCGCGAACATTGCGATTCCCACAGGCGGCACAGTCGGTGCAATTACTTCCGCGCTTACAATCAACGGAGAACCGCTTGTTAGCGCCACTGCAACGGTTACGCCCGCAGCAGTGGAGAATTACTTCAACGTTTTTGTTGCGGCGTTTGTGGACGTTCCGCGCGGTTGCTGCGTGACGGTTGCCGCAAAGAACACGAGTGCACAGGCGGTGCTTTTTGCAAACTCGAATCTCATTGCCGAGCGCGTCGGCTGAAAGGAGAATGGAAATGAGTATGAAAACCCTGTATGATCTGAAGGACATGCTGTGCGAAGAGCTTGACGAAATCGGCAAGAAGGGTGAAATGTCTGCTGGAGACTTGGAAACTGTTCACAAGCTGACAGACACTATCAAGAACATCGACAAGATCACCATGCTAGAAGAAAACGGCTACAGCCGCGATGAAGATTACAGCCGGGATGGTGATTGGAGCGCCAATATGCGCGGCAATTACGGACGCGGCAGCAGCTATGCGCGGCGCGGTCAGCACTATGTGCGGGGGCATTACAGCCGCGATGACGGACGCGATTCGCTTATTGAGCGTATGGAAGATATCATGCGCGGAGCAGACAGCAAAGATCGTGAATCAATCCAACGCTGCATTGACATGATGAGGAACAGCTAAGCGAGGTGTAAGGGCTATGGTTGACGTGCGAGAGATTGACGGCGCTATAGCCGAAATCGAAAACAGCGAGCTTACAATGTCACGGGTGCAAAAGCTTGCGGCCTTGTATACAGTCAAAAACCAGAAACTTGTAGAAGCCCAACCGGAAGAACGCAAAATTAGCACGCAAGAAAATGTAAGATATTATTCCGCGGCGGAATCACCTAAAAAAGCTGTTACAAGCGGAAGTGAATTTTTACGGGCGGTATCAAGCGTTAAAGCGGAAGATGCGCTAGCGGTGCTTGATGAATTGATGTCGGCACTGTATGTTGCAAATCCGAAAGTGTACAACGGCGTGATGAGAAAACTAGAAAGGCTACAAAATGAGTGAGTTTTTGGAAACTGTAATTAAGGCTGACTCCGGGCATGTTTGGCGCGTGCTGGATGAATTTATGGATGCGCTGAAAGAAGCAAAACCGGACGTATATAGGGATTTGGTGCACGACTTGCAAAGAAAATAGGCAAATGTGTACTAAAGCGTGTACTTACAAAAGAAAATGCCGCAGATTTTAACGAATCTGCGGCATTTATTCAAGTCGGAGTGACGGGATTCGAACTACTCGCCTTTATATATAGGTTGTATTTGCTATATATTTAATTACGATACATCAATACATTGTGTATGCTGTTCATTGCTTAAATACCCATGTAAAATAAAAAGTGTGTACTTTTAGTGTGTACTTTTTTGAGCTGCAAGGCGGTCGAAAACGGCTTGTAGGTTGTCCGCTGTGCGCTCATCATCACCCTCCAGAAAATGGCTATACTGCTTGTATGTATCCATGCTTTTGCTGTGGCCGATAAGCTGCTTTAAGTCGCCTTGCGGAAGCTCTTTTGCGATGCTGACAAATGTATGCCGCATCTCGTATAGGCTCAACTCTGGCATTCCGTTCACGCGCTGATAGCGTTGCCAGCGGTGATAGTAGGTGTGCATGGATGCCATTGGGAAAACATATTCCTGCCGACCTGTGTAGTGCTTTTGGTCGTTTAGCGTGTCTATGGCGTACTGAGATAATACCACTGTCCGCAATGCGTTTTCGTTTTTGCCGTGGGTGTGCTGCCCTTTTGAGTTGATCGCCTGGTGCAATTCGCAGGCGTTCCCATGAATGTCTTCCCATTTTAAGCCGCGCATCTCGCCTGGGCGAACACCCGTAAAAACCTGAAACCGATAGTAGTTGATAAATTCGTCCCTTACAGTTTTCCCATCCAAAACGGTTGTGTCAACTTTTAACAGTGTTTGCAGGTTTTCAACCGTCAAGACGCGCTTGCCTTTATACCTTGCTGAGGTCGGAATCTCTATTTCATCAAGTTCCAACGTTGTCAGTTTTGACTTGCGGCAAAATTTTACAAACTGCTTGCAGTAATTTACATAGTTTTGCAGCGTTTTCTTGGAAAGAGTATCGTTTTTTCTGCCTTGCGGATGCTTAAACGCATAGTTAATGAGCGACTGGAAATCTTGCTCGTTCATGGCACTTACAGTCTTTTTGCCTATTTGCGGCAGAAGATGCACCCGCCCAAAAGATTCCATTTTGGTGTGCTCTTCCTCCGAAACAAGCTCTTTTTGCGCAAGGAATTTTTCCCATGCTGCTTCCACGCTTGAACGGGCAGTGCTTATGCCTTTATCCAACCATTCATCTGCTTTTTTGTTGGCTTCCCGCTGGCCTGTGCGCCCAGGCTTGGCACTGGTAAAGGTTTTGCGCTGTCCATCTTTTTGCACGTTGATCTGCCAGCGCTGGGCGGATTCAATCCATTTGGCGGTATTTGTTCTTTTCATGTTGCGGCCCCTTTTTGCGTATGTTATAATAAGGGTGTCAACTTTTTATGTTGACGGCCCTTTATCCCTTGCTGGTGTGGCACCACCGGCAGGGGATTTTTTATTTTTCCCTTGCGTTATATTCGCCGTTGCCTGCCACAACGGCAGCCTCTCCGGCTTGCAGGCATATTTGCAGGCGGTCAAAGTCCGGCTTGGTGCTTTCCGGGCAGGGGTCTGCACCTGTTGCGGTATCTATTCTATAGTTCTGTATTACGGCCTGGCAGACGCGTACACGGCTTTGCATGGACGTATGAGCGTTAGCGCATAACAAGTCTATCTGGCCCGCCCAATCGCTTCCATGCGCCCCACACAGGATATATAGCAGGCGGCGCTTGTACAGGCTCGGCATCTGTTCGATATAATCGGAAAGTGCCTTGTCTACATGCTCGTCCGTCCAGTTTGGGGTATTGGTATCGCTGAATGCAGACGGCATCCAGATGCGCTGCAGCCAGCGCCATGGGGATTGTTTGCAGACGGTGAACCACATCAACAGATCATCGTTTCGGATAGGGGAAAGCCCTTCTTCCCAGTTGCGCACCGTGCGGATATTCACATCCATCTGCCGGGCTACATATTCTTGTGAAAGCCCGGATTCCAACCGGCACTGCGAAAGAATAAGTCCTTCACGTTCTCGGAAATCAGCTCTACTTTCCATTTCATCACCCTCAATTTTTTACATGTTTTGCGCTCTAAATGCGGTAAAATTTTTTTACCGTAGCAATTAAGAAAATATAAAGAAATATTTCTTCAAAAAATGCCATGGAAATAAATGGAAGCCATGGCACAAAAAACATGTTAAGATTCTTACTGTAGTCAAAAAACACAGGAGGAATCAACAATGAATAACGTGGAACGTCTTAAGAATTACCAAAACCGTAATGCGGCAACCATTGAAGCCCTGTACCGTGCTGTGCTGCAAGACCGTGCAAGGAGGGAGGCAGACCATGAAAAAACTGCCTGATTTGGATGCTCCACCAAGACACGGGCGCAAAAAACCGAAAAAGCGGATTGTAAAGACTTGACAAACAAGTATTTTTGTGAAAGTGTCGAAATACAACTTCAAGTTGTGTAAAATACAATCAACGGTTTACGTGGAAAACAATCTATTGCAATCTATTTTGTAAGATTTTAGAACCCTCTGCGCAAGCCCGTCTTTTCCAAAAATGTAAGACGTGACAACGCCTGCGGCATCCATTGCGGGAATGGTAGGATTATCGACAAAGATTCTACTATAGCTCCCTTTTGCCATATTGAAAACATCTTCTTCTGTAAGGGCCGCTTTCTTTTGCACCTTTTTTAATTCCAACATGATGTTTGGGGATATAAATGGGTGGCTGCAATTCATGTCGTAAAACGGCACTTCAAGCAACATGGAAAAAGCATTTTTGTATTTATTTTCGTCCGCTAAAAATTCATACATTAAATACCGCAAATCACGGCATTTTTTTGGAGATGAAAATGCTTCCATATATAGTTTATTATATTGCCCCCATATTAAATCTCGATATGGGATGTCCCTTCGATCATTTACGGCGCGACAAAACTCCGGCAGAGTAAAAGCCCAATGAGCATAGGATTTTCTGTGATAAAAATAAACGTATTCGTTAGCTTTTATTTCTTCTTTTCCCTTATCGGTCAATTTTCCGTTTTCAGCAAATCCCATTGATTCCAGCTTTTTAATAATCGGCCAAACGTCATCAACACCATAATCATAATGCCAGAACTTTGCAACGGGCTTTCCGCTGGAATACTTTTCTAAATAAGAAAGCATTAAAATTTCTGTTGGCTTTAGGCCGTTTTCGTCTGCAAGGTCATCAGCGGAAAGCGCCAAGAAATACTCATTTGCACGCTCTTCCTGTTCTGCGTGCCGCTTTTCTGCTTGTGCTTTGCAGTAATCAGCATACTGCTTTGCAATTTCATCTTTAGTCGGCTCATGTGTAGTTATGGAAACATTTACTTTTGGTTTCGGCTTCAAAAAGTCAAAAAAGCCCATAGTATCACAACCCTATAATAATATATGGAGGTATTATAATGGAACTTACAAAAGAGGATTACTTGAACGAAATCACCAGAATCTTAAAAAAAGCAACGTTGCCAGAAATGGAACTCGTAAACTCATATTTACATCATCTTATAAAATGACAGCACAAAAAGGGGAACGCTTAAGCGTTTCCCTTTTTGTTTGCTATCCGTTCAGCGAGTTTTTCAAGCAATTTCCATTCTTGCGGGGTTAAATCCGATAGCACTTCAATCATAGCGCGTTGAAATGATGCAGATTCATCAGCGGTAATCGTTGCAACAAAATCATTGATTTTCTGTTTTTCGGAAATTTCCCTATATGGCTCGCCGACGCCAGATATAAGCCAATCCGGATTTACATTGTACGCTGCGCAAATTGACTTAATTGTCCTTTCGCTCGGAACGATAATATCAACTTCGTAGTTCCCAATCGTATTTCTTTTTAAATCCAGCCTATCCGCAAATTGCTGCTGCGTTACATTGGCGTCCTTCCTGATTTTTTTTATTCTCTCACCAATTGTCATGTAATCACCTCTTCTAATATGTATTATAAATTATTATATAGCAAAAGTCAAGCGAATTTGTTGAAAAAATCAACAAAAAACGCTTGACTTTTGCTATTGAATAGCTTATAATTGTCTTGTAATCAACAAGCGGGTTACACCGCAGAAAGGAGCCTTTATGAAAAAGAAAATGCCAAATCCCGAAATGTACGGTTTGAAGCAAGAAGATGCCGACCGTGCCGAGCGAATTGTTGAGATGTGCAAAGGGATGAGCGAAGCCGACCTGACCAAGATGCAGAACGCGGCCAACGCAATCAAGCTAGTTCGCGGTTTGTCTGAAGCTGTCGGATCGTAAAGAGGATGTGATCCAATGATTAAATATAACTGGTATTTTAATCCGGACGAGCAAGACGTGGCCAAAAACAATGGCTATGATCTGGGCTTGATTGGCGATGCAGCCTGCAAGACGGAAAGCCAGGCAATCTGGCACGGCAAAAAGTGGATGAAAGAATCCCATCGAACCGGCACAATTACAGCAATTCCGGCAGAGGACAACCCGCCAATTTACATTTTGGATTATTAACAAAAAGAGGTGAGAGCATGGCAAACATCGGTTTTACAGCTCTTATAAAGAGCAAAGGTTATAACCAAAAAAGCCTTGCGGAAGAAACCGGCATTCCTCCCGGTGTGCTTTCCCACCGCATCAACAGCCGCGATATTTGGACATGGCCGGAAGTTAGTGCGGTATGTGCGGCGCTTGGCATTACTTATGACGAATTTGCCACATATTACCCGGTGGCGAATGTACGTAAATCGGAACCTGCACCAATCATCTCGCAAGCTGATCTGGAAGCGCTGAAAAGTCTGCGTGGTGCGCTTTCCGTGATATTGAAGGGAGCATGAAGAAATGAACACAACAAAAATAGCCGCCCCGGTGTTGCAGCACCGGAACGGCCAGACGAAAAAATTCATCAACTGTATTGTACCTCACGCGGTGAGAATTTGCAAGTGCTTTGCAAACTTTACTCTGCTGGGTTGTGCAATCGGTGCTGTTTGCGCCGTTGCCGGACTTGCCCAGGGCGGCGGGGCCGCATCTTTGGCCGGGCTTATTGCCTGCCTGCTGGGCGGCTGGGCCGCTATTACGCTGAGGGAGGGGCTGAACGATGACTGATCTTGACTTTCCAGGCTGCGGCGCGGCTGATGAATACGGCCACCCCATTATGTGCGAGGATTGCATTTGGGGCGAAACGTGCATTGATAGCACGATCAGAAAGGATGAAGATTGATAGATGGATAATGCGTTACAGGTTATCACGCTGAAACAGCTCCCGATTATTGAGGAGCATTTGCAGCTTGTGAAATCGGATGTTGAAACCCGCACGCGGAATGCTATACAGCTGGTTTGCACGGAAGAAACCCGCAAAGATGTAAAGAGCATCCGCACCGAACTGAGTAAGGAATTTGCAGAGATGGAAAACCAGCGCAAGCGGGTTAAAGAAGCCATCATGGAGCCGTACAACCAGTTTGAAGCGGTTTATAAGGAGTGCATCTCCGACCCGTACAAAAAGGCCGATGCCGAGTTGAAGCGCCGCGTTGATGAGGTCGAGACGGGCTTGAAAGCCGACAAGACAAAGAAAATTCAAAGCTACTTCGCAGAGCTTTGCAAGGCGAACAATCTGCCCTGGCTGCGCTTTGAGCAGATGGGCTTGAAGATTGGGCTTTCCACCAGCGTGAACGGCACCAAAACCGCACTTGCGAGTACCGTTCTTAGAATCTCAAATGAAGTTCTTGAGCTTTCCCGGTATGAGAATGCCGCTGAACTCATGGTCGAATACAAGAAATCGCTTAACATGGCGCTTGCATTAAGCACAATCCGCGCCCGGCAGGAACAGATCGAGCTGCAAAAGCAGTATGAAGCCCAGCGCCGCGCAACACTGGAACAGCAGCGGGCGGCAGAAGAAAAGGTTCAGCAGGCTGTTGCCGAAGCGCAGGAAACACAGCAGAGTGCTGCAGAACCGCCAATCGAAGAAGTTACCGCCCCGACAGAAGAAACGCCCACAGAAGCGCCCACAGCCGTGCAAGAGCAAGCACCGGCCACAATCTACGAAGTTAAATTTGCCGTTCGCGGAACTATTGCGCAGCTGAAAAAGCTGAAACAGTTCATCATGCAGGAGGGTATGAGCTATGACGACATCTAATCAGTTGGCACAGAAACCGAAGTTTTCCGTTGCGATCACGACACAGAACTACCAGAATCTAATCAATAACACGCTGCGCGACCCTGACCGCGCCCGCAGTTTCACTGCCAGCATCACGAGCGCTGTCGCTGTGAATCCGGCCTTGCAGGAATGCGACGCCGGTACGATTCTTGCCGGTGCGCTGCTGGGCGAAAGCCTCAACCTCAGCTCTTCCCCGCAGTTGGGTCAGTATTACCTTGTGCCATTCAAGCAGAAGGCCAAGTATGACAGAGACGGCAACATGATTCGCCCGGAAACCACCACCGCCACATTCGTGCTTGGTTACAAGGGTTACATTCAGCTGGCGCTGCGCAGCGGGCAGTATAAAGACCTCGATGTTATGGTCATCAAGCAGGGCGAGTACATGGGCAAAGACCCAGAAACCGGGAAAGCTCGGTTTAAGTTCATTGAGGACGATGATGTGCGTGATGCCATTCCGACAGTCGGTTACATGGCATTCTTTGAGTATTTGAACGGATTCCGCAAGGTGATGTATTGGAGCAAAGAAAAGATGATGACCCATGCAGACACGTTCTCCAAAGCGTTCAGCCGCAAAGGGTACGAAAATCTGCTGGCTGGAAACGTTCCGCAAAGCGAAATGTGGAAATATTCTTCTTTTTGGTACAAGAACTTTGACGACATGGCAAAGAAAACTATGCTTCGTCAGCTTATTTCCCGTTGGGGCGTCATGAGCATTGACATGCAGACTGCCCTTGAACACGACGATACCATCACGCATGAAAACGATGGACAGTTGATTGCAGAACGTGTCGCATCCTCAAAGGACGTTCGCCTTGAATCTGCTGCACAGCCCGCACCGCAGCTTGAACAGCAGCAGACGGAACAGGCGGTTGAAACAAAGACCGCCACTGCCGATCCGATGCAAATCGACTTGAGCAGCCTGTAAGATGGACTACAAGATAATTTCAACCGGAAGTCAAGGGAACGCCGTTCTTATTCAAAATTCAATATTGATTGATTGCGGCGTTCCATTTTCCCGGCTTGCAGACGATTACAAGAGCTTAAAGCTCGTATTGCTAACACATATCCACGGAGACCACTTCAACCCCGCCACGCTGCGCAAGCTCGCCAGAGAGCGTCCTACACTACGTTTTGCCTGTTGCGTGTGGTTATGTGCAGCCCTTGTGGATGCTGGCGTTAAAGCAAGCCAGATTGACGTAATAAGCACCGAGCGATGGTACATATACAACGGTCTGTGCCGGATAAAGGCGCAGGAAACCAAACATGATGTTCAGAATTGTTGCTGGCACATCGAATTGCCTAGTACACCTGTTGAGCGTTTATTCTACGCCACGGATACAAACAATCTGAACGGCATAACAGCCAAAGGTTATAATCTATACCTTGTCGAAGCGAACTACACGGAAGCGGATATTCAGGATCGCATCGCTGAAAAGAAAATCAACGGCGAGTATGTGTACGAAAAGCGCGTGATGCGCGAGCACTTGAGCAAGGAAAAAGCCGATGACTGGCTGTGTGCAAACATGGCGGCATATTCGGAATACATCTATATGCACGGCCATCAAGAAAAGGACAACTGAATTATGGACAAAGCCTATATCAAACTATGGCTCGATTACAGATGCTATTTTGAGACGCTCAGTGACGCTGAGGTGGGGCGCTTGGTGCGTGCGATGCTCGACTATGAGATAGACGGAGCAGCGCCAGAGTTCAGCGGGAGTGAGCGTATACTATGGCCTGTGATGAGAAGAAACCTTGATATCGACCATGAATTCCTTGAAAAACAGTCAAAAAACGGTTCCAAAGGCGGCAGACCTAAAAAAGCCAAAGAAACCCAACAAAACCCAGATAAACCCAAAGAAACCCAACAAAACCCAACAAAACCAAATATAGAAAATAGAAAGAAGATAATAGAAGATATATCTTTCGTATCTAACGATACTCAAGATATATGCAACGCTGAAAGCGTTGCTACGCGCAAGCGCGCACCTGCATACTCTGCAAAGAAAGCGATTGAGGATTATACACAGGATCCAGAATTGCGGGAGCTGCTGTTTGAATGGCTTGATAATCGCAAGAAGCAGCGTGCGCCGGAAACCAAAGGTGCTATTGGGCAGAATCTTGAAAAGCTGGCCGGAATGGCAGCTCAAAGCAACCTGAGCTTGCAGGACTACATGCGCGAGGTTGTGCGCAAAGGCTGGCAGGCGTTCTATCCGATACATGATGCACAGCAAGCAATGCCGCAGCGTCGGGCAGACGGGAGGGACTTTGATTGGCTGATGGGACAATGACAACCATGCAATACCCGATGCAATCCAGGTATTTGCAGCCGAAGCAAGAGGGCAAACACTACATCATGGGCTATATTGCCGCCCGCTGGCCTAATTTCGGCGCAGGGAAAAAGGCAGAGCAAAAGCGTCAAATGATTGCCGTATGGGAGCGGGATTTGGCGGATATTCCGCTTGCACTGCAAAAATCTGCGCTTGATGCAAAAGCAAGCGCGGGGCAACTGTTCCCGCCCTCTTCCCCGGCGGAACTACGCCGCTGGTGTGAGGAAGTGCAGCCATCTATGACGGCGCTTGACGTTGCTGTGTATCAGACAGCGATTGAATGTGATCTGCTGGACGCTGATTTTTGCAGGCGGCAAATTGAAAAATACCGCGCGGCACAAGCCGCAGGCCGCAACGCATATGCAGGATGGGAGGGATGATATGCGGAAAACAACGATTCCGACCCCTACCGAGGATGCAGAACAGATTGCCTTAATGCAGTGGGCTGAGATGCAATCCGGGAAATATCCACAGCTGAAAATGCTGTTTCACATTCCTAACGGCGGGAAACGCAATCCGCGTGAGGCGGCAAGATTTAAGCAGATGGGCGTGAAACCCGGCGTCCCGGATTTGTATTTGCCAATCAAGCGCGGTGAGTATTACGGGCTATTTGTGGAGCTGAAACGCCAGAAAGGCGGCATTGTAAGCCAATATCAGCGCTATTGGCTGCAAAATCTGCGCGCCGAAGGGTACGCCGCAGAGGTTTGCCGTGGCTGCAACGATGCGCAAGGCGTTATTCTGCGCTATCTGATAGGGCAATACAAGGAGCGTGAACTATGAATCAAATAAAAATCCTTATCGCCTGCGAAGAATCCCAGACGGTGTGCAAGGCATTCCGGGAAAGAGGATTTGAAGCATATAGCTGCGATATTCAAGAGCCGTCAGGTGGACACCCGGAATGGCACATCTTGGGCGATGCCCTGAAAGCTATTGAGGGGGGGCGAATCGTAACAATGGACGGCAAAACGCACGATATTGGAAAATGGGATTTGCTGATTGCACACCCGCCTTGCACATATCTTAGCAATGTTGCAACGCGTAGTTTTTCTTTGCGGTGCACAGCACCAGAAAAGGTGGTTGCACGGTGGGTTGAGAGGGCAAAAGGCGCGGTATTTTTCATGCGATTTTTCGCAGCAAACGCGGAGCGAATAGCGATCGAAAATCCCATAGGATTTATGAACACGGCGTATCGAAAACCAGACCAAACGATTCACCCATATATGTTCGCAAAATCTACAGAAGATACAGAAAATTACGTTACAAAAGCAACATCGCTTTGGCTGGTTAATCTTCCAGTGCTACATGGAACAGGGCTTCCAAAGCCTGACAACGCAGTATTGTTTGGCAGGCTGCCGAGCGGAAAAGCGCGGACGTGGGAAGATACTATCAGCCGTTCGGGAAAAGTCAGAAGCAAAACTTTTCCTGGCATCGCTGAAGCAATGGCCGAACAATGGGGAAATTACATCAGGAACGTAGATAAAAAATGACAGGAACACTATCCGCCCCATGTGAGCACTGCCCGGAACGCCACACGCTATGCCATAGCACTTGTGGAAAGTATCTGGCATACCGCACCAAGATGGATGACATTAGCAAGCAGCGCATGCAGGCGCAGGCATTGAACGAAGCGGATGTGCTCAGGGGAGACAAAATCCGGCGGGATGTGAGGAATCACGGCCTGCCGGGCCACAGGAGGAGATAAACATGAAAGCCAAAATACAGCTCCCGGCCTGTTACAAGAAAGAGGCGGAAGCTTATATTGCAAAGCTTGAAGCTGAATATGAAGAGACAAAAAACAATGAGGACAACCCATGAGAAAAGCCGGATTTAAGCGTATGCGGGGCGTGAAAGAAAATTACGTTCAAGACCGCCTGCGGCTGAAAAGGATATTCTGCACCAGCATTAAGCATGTGCGCTGGATGAAACGATATATCAACCGCGCACCGAGACACAAAGAGAAACGGGAGGATATGGATTATGACGACTGAAGAAATCAGCGAAATCTTGAAATTGCATAAAGCATGGATTAACGGAGAAAAGCACGGGAAAAGGAGAGTTTACCGGGTGGAAAAAATGCAAAAGTGATAGAATCGTAAAGCTAAAAATCCCGGAAGATGCAAGACGAAGCAGCGCATCACGGAGAAAATGCCGTTGCGACAAAGCAGAAGTGATTGAAATTACATCAATTGATGGAAAAGAAAAATATACGGAAGCGGTATCTGGTAGAGATGCTGATTTTGTGTACAAGGTTGGTGAAATGGTATCCGTTGACGATTTTTGCAAAAACCGCTGGGAAGAATGCGCAGCAGGAATCCACTTTTTCATGAACCGGAAAGAAGCGGTTGACTATTGGTTGTAAGGAGGAAATTGAAGTGAACAATAATTATTGCCCGATTCCGGGCGCAAGCCAGCCGAAAGAACAGCCCCAAACGATAGTGGAAAGAATCGGTGAGCCTGCATTTCTTGAACAGCTTGCAGAAGAGTGTTCAGAACTTGCGCAAGCAGCGTTGAAATCCGCGCGGAAGTATCGCGGTGAAAACCCAACGCCTAAAACAATTGACGAATGCTATGATGCTTTGCAGGAAGAAATTGCAGACGTGATGCTTTGCGTGAGCGAATATCTTGATTGTAAAGGGCCTGATTATCTTAATTGCGTCATGCTGACGAAACTCAAAAAGCATGAGCGCTGGGAACGGCGATTGAAGGAGGTAGGAAAATGAGCAAAGAACATGTGCGGCTGATTGATGCAAATGCACTTAAAAAGCGTGTTATAAAGGTAATGTTTCGTGATTGTCCAGAAAGTGGCGAGTTTTACGCAGTTGGAACTGGTGACATTGATATTATGCCCACCATCGACCCAGAGTCCCTGCGACCTACGGCGCATTGGGAAAACGAGGAAGATTTCAACGGTGACCCCGTTGTTTGGTTCTGCTCCGCCTGTAAGGAAAGATTTTTTCTATATGATGGTACGCCAGAAGAAAACGATTATAAATATTGCCCATATTGCGGTGCAAGGATGGTGAACGAAGATGAATAACCCGGTAAAAATCATTGATAAAGCATGTATGAGTTACATAATCGACCACCAAAAGGAGAAAAGCGGTATGGAAAGTGAAAAAAGAGGGAAAGACGCATGACAGTATTTGACGCAAACTGCATCTACACAATCAAATGCCTGGCCCTTGTGTTTGTTGTGGCCCCATGCGTGCTCTTTGCGGGAGGCATGCTGATCTGTGGGCTGATGTGGTGCGGGCTGCGCATCACCCGTGCGCTGCACCTGCGGCTGCTGGGCCTGCCGCGGTGTGGGCGTTGCCGCTACTGGGCCACCGTACAGTGCCCACTGTACGGCCGCAATACGCCGGATGATTTTTGCAGCCGCGGTGAAAGGTGGGGTGGCTGATGGATATCCTGCTTTCGATCATCGGCAGTGCTGTTCTGGCCGCGCTGCTGTCCGCCGCCTACACCGCCGGGGTCTACGCCGGGAAAGCCGCTGCCCACCTGGACGAGGACGACGAACCGAAGATCTACATGGATCACACGCATGGAGGTGATGAACCTTGAAATATGTTGATAGGCCGTGCGCTTTCTGTGGAAAAATGATGAAAGGTGTCGCGGCTTCCAGAATGTATCATCCGGGATGCCTAAATGCCAGCCGCAGAGAACGATACAAAAAGAAAATGCTGGAAAAGGCACAAATACAGGAAAAGCCAAAAGAAAACAAGACTACAAAGGCAACAAAGCCCGCACCTAAAATTAAACAAATCACTGATCCTTGTGAATCGTGCAGATGGAAAACGGGCGGGGCTTGTGTATTGCCTCGATGCTTAAAAAGAGTTGAACAACGGCGAAGGGAGGAATTAGCAAGTGCAATCCGAGAACGAAAGAAAGCAGAAATGGCTTTGGCGTTATCAGAACAGCCGCAGAGCGGAAGCACGGATAAGAAAACAGATTCTTGATGAAATGGACAGAGCAACGGCAACCACAAAAGCCCTTTCCCCTGTTGTGGTATCCGGGGGCAGCGGAAATAGCAAAATCGAAGAAGCCGTTGCCATTATGCAAGAACGCCAACAAAAACTATATGCCCAGTTGATAGAAACCGAAGTAATCCGCAGCGAGATAGAAAAGGCCATTGGCTCCATTCCAGCAGGCTTGATGCAGGATATCTTACACGAAAGATACATCGTTGGGACGCCTTATTGGTGGATGATTGCCAACAACTTGCACATCTCCGAGAAGTGGGCACGGGAAAATCACAGAAAGGCTATTGATGCCTTAAAAATCTAAAAGAGTGCCGTTTAGTTCCGTTTCCACATGTTAAAATTGTTACGATGAAAGTTCAAAAAGAACTTCATACTCCCCTTATTTGTCTCTTTCCAAAAAGTATTCGCCGGTGGGTGATGGAAACCGGCGAATATCTTGTTGCAATAGCTCAATCGGAAGAGCACCCGGCTCATAACCGGGCGCATGTGGGTTCAAATCCCTCTTGCAGCACCAGAGTACGCTTAGCGGTGTACAACCGGCACTATGTGGGCCGTTATCAGCCATATAGAGCTTGACAGGGCTTACCTTGTCCGCTGCGCCTGTCAGGATGTCAAGCGCTTGGCAGGCGATATATACCGTATAGCCATATTTAAGGGCGCTGCGTTCCGAAGCAACGGCGCGGCGGAGGGTGCAAGGCCACCATACGGAACCAGATGCAAGGTAGCGCCTTGCTGTGTGAGCGTGCGCGGTATACCTCACAAATGATGACAATGGTCGTGCGAACGGCAAGCCGCACATGCTGTTATAGCTCAATGGTAGAGCAGCCGCCTTGTAAGCGGCAGGCTACTGGTTCAAGTCCAGCTGGCAGCTCCAAGGCCGATGATACAGGTAAAAGATTCAGCCGGGACGCTGGACTGAAGTTCCCTGTTAGGCAATCCCTGCACACCTCTCTTTGATGTGTCCCATGCAGGGCTTTTGATGATATGTTCCCGACATTTACGCCGGTAAGTTGCGGTTTAGTTTTAAGTTTCGCGCAAGTTGTAAAAATACAACCGTGAAACGTGCAATTTTAACTTGACTGTAATTTGCTTATACGCAGTCATAGCTTAATAACGTTGGAAAAGCAGCGCCTGTGGGTGCCGTTGCAGGTTCGAGACCTGCTGACTGCTATTGCTGGGTCGCTCCCACCGGTGAAAGCCCGGCGCAGGCAAAACGCGATAGATAGCATTACCCAGCGGTGACATATAAAAAACCGCTCGACATCTGCTTGTGCGGACTGCGTTACTGACGCAGTTACGCATCGTCGGAACCCATTACATCAAAGCAGACGTGCGTACAGCAGGCACGTTAAACACTGACTGTATGCAGGCGTACCATCACGCGCATAGCACTGGATGCCGCCTGTTACGTTGCAAAGCCTGCTACTTTGCAACGGGTGAGACCGGCACAGCAGAAACCGGTAGTGCGGGAACGCGCTTTCCTCCGGCGCAAAGGGGTTTAGGGGGAATCAAGCTCATGCAAACGCATGGGTTTTTTGCTTTGCATAAAGGAGAATATTATGCAAGTTGTGATGAAATCGCTGGAAGAAATCCAGCCATACTCAAAAAACGCAAAAAAGCACGATGCAAGGCAAATCAAAAATGTTGCCGAAAGCATCAAGCAATATGGTTTTGTGCAGCCGGTTGTTGTGGACAAAAACAACGTTATTGTAATCGGTCATTGCCGCGCATTGGCTGCAAAAAAGCTGGGAATCAAAGAAGTACCGTGCGTCTGTGTGGACGATTTGACACCGGAACAAGTCGATGCGCTGCGGCTGGTGGATAACAAGAGCAACGAGAGCGACTGGGACTTTGACCTGCTGAAAGATGAACTGCCGGAGCTGGATTTGTCGGCGTTTGATTTTGATTGGGGGCTCCCAGAAGAAGCGACAGAAGAAGTTGTAGAAGACGATGCGCCGGAGGTGGATGAAAAATCCGAGCCAATAACAAAAAAAGGTAACATTTGGCAGCTTGGCAGACACAGGGTTATGTGCGGCGACAGCACAAAAAGCGACGATGTAAGCGCTCTTATGGGGGGGCGTCTTGCAGACATGTTGCTTACAGACCCGCCGTATAATGTCAATTATGGTTCGGTGAGAGATGTAAGCGAAGCAGTGAAAAGGCATCGACGCACGGATGGGTTGATGATAAAAAACGATAACATGGACGATGATTCGTTCAGGAAATTCTTAACGGACGCATTTACGAGTGCAAACGAAGCGTTAAAGCCGGGCGCGGTTTTTTATATATGGCACGCAGATAACGAAGGGTACAACTTCAGAGGCGCGTGCAGGGATATAGGGTGGAAAGTTAGAGAATGCCTTATTTGGAATAAAAATACTTTCTGTATGGGACGCCAGGATTACCAGTGGAAACACGAGCCGTGCTTGTATGGATGGAAAGATGGCGCGAGCCATTTGTGGGCAAGCGATAGAAAGCAAACGACCGTTATGAATTTCGACAAGCCGAGCAAGAGCGAGTTACACCCAACAATGAAGCCCGTTGCCCTTTTTGATTACCAGATCAAAAATAATACAAAAGGCGGAGACATCGTGCTCGATTTGTTCGGCGGAAGCGGAACCACAGTTGCTGCGTGCGAACAGAACGGGAGAAACGCTTATGTTATGGAGCTAGATCCTAAATACTGTGATGTGATTGTAAAGCGATGGGAAACCCTGACAGGGAATAGGGCGGTGCTGTTAAATGACAATTAAAGAAGCGCGAAAAATAATCGAAAAGACAGACAGCCCGTACTTAAAAAGGGACATGCAGAAATTCATTCAACGCCAAAAGAAAAAGGAGGGCGTTTATGGCAAAAACAGGACGCCCGAAAAAAGAGATCGATCAAGACCGCTTTGAAAAACTATGCGGGTTACAGTGTACAAAAGAAGATATATGCGATTTCTTTGGCGTAACGGACAAAACGATTGATGCGTGGTGCAAAAGGACATACAAGGAGAGTTTTTCCGTAGTTTTTAAGCAAAAGCGAGGAAAGGGAAAATGCTCTCTGCGCCGGTACCAATTCGCCCTTGCCCAAAAAAACGCAAATATGGCAATTTGGCTCGGCAAACAGTATCTGGGGCAGAAAGACGAGCCTGAACAGCAGGCAGACAGCGGGGTGCAAATCATAGATGACTTGTAACAGATTATCGGCTATGGTTTCCCCTTGCTTTTGGGAAGCCCACCACGAAATCAAGGCGGGCAACGTAAAAGAGCTGCTTGCCAAGGGGGGACGCGGCTCTACCAAATCAAGCTATATCAGTATAGAGCTGATTTTACAGCTGCTCAAGCATCCGCAATGCCACGCAGCAGTGTTCCGCAAGGTCGGAAACACACTGCGCACAAGCGTTTATGCGCAAATCGTCTGGGCAATCAATGAGCTTGGTTTGCACGACCATTTTCGCTGCACTGTCTCCCCTATGGAATGCACCTATTTGCCAACTGGGCAAAAGGTGCTTTTTTTCGGCGTTGATGACCCCGGCAAGGTAAAGTCAATCAAAGTTCCGTTTGGTTATATCGGCATCTGCTGGTTTGAAGAACTAGACCAGTTTGACGGGGAAGAGCAAATCCGAAACATTGAACAATCCTGCCTGCGCGGTGGTGACTGGTTCATCACGTTCAAGAGCTTCAACCCGCCTGCAATGGCGCGGAACTGGGCAAACGGGTACGCTCTTAAAGCGCGGGCGGGAAAGCTGATACATCATTCCACCTACAAGACAACGCCCGCAGAATGGCTCGGAGAGCGGTTCCTGGCAGATGCTGAATATTTGCAGCGCACAAACGAAACGGCCTACCGCCACGAGTATCTGGGCGAGGTAGTCGGCAGCGGCACGGCGGTATTCGAGAACCTGAAAATTCAACAAATCGCAGACGAGCAGTTGAAAACATTCGACCGTATCAAGCGCGGCGTTGACTGGGGATGGTACCCTGACCCGTGGGCATACAATGCAATGCACTATGATGCAGCGCGGCGCACGCTGTACATCTTTGATGAGCTTACACGGCGTAGAACAAGCAACAGGGACACTGCGCAGCTGCTTTTGGATAAAGGGTTGACGCGCGAGGACAAAGTATGCGCGGATAGCGCTGAGCCGAAATCCATTGCGGACTATAACAAGTACGGCGTGAAAACATTCCCTGCCCGTAAAGGGCCGAAGTCGGTGCGATACGGCACAAAGTGGCTGCAAATGCTGGAAGCTATTGTCATCGACCCGGAACGTTGCCCGGACACAGCAAAAGAGTTTAGCGAGTACGAGTACGAGCGAGACGCGAAAACCGGGGAAGTTTTGGAGGGGTATCCAGACATCAACAACCATCACATTGACGCTGTGCGTTATGCAATGGAAAGCACAGCGAACAAGGCGGGAGACACCGCCGAAACCAGATACAAGAGCATTTTCGTGTAAAGGCGGTGATAAGACGTGAAAACATACCAAGATTTTGCGGCGGTTGGCGAGGACGAAAAGGCCCGCATGAGTTTCATCCTGGGCGCAATCAATGAGTATAAGGCCGACCATAGCACACGCCTTGCAGCGAACGCCAACAAGTATTACCACGGAGAAAACCCTACAATCAACAAATACGAGAAAATCATCTACGACTTGCAGGGCAAGGCGCACCGTGACATGTACACGGCAAATCACAAAATAGCAAGCAAGTTCTTTGGCTTTGTCGTAGACCAAGAAGTTTCGTATTTGCTTGGCAACGGCGTTTCATTTCAAAAGCCTGAGACAGAAAAGGCGCTGGGTGCGACGTTTGACGAAGATATTATGGACGCTGCCCGCCATGCTTTGATTGACGGGCAGTCTTTCGTGTTTTGGAATCTCGACCATGTACAGGTGTTCGCAGCAGAGGAATTTGTTCCTCTGTACGACGAGGAAGACGGCTCCATGAAAGCCGGAATCCGTTTCTGGCAGGTGGCAGACAATAAGCCACTGCGCGCCACGCTGTACGAGCTTGACGGGTACACAGAGTATCAAAAGCCCAAAAGCGATGATATGGCGATTCTCAAGCCAAAACGCGCTTACAAGCTGAAGCTGCGCACCAGCGAGGCAGACGGCACAGAAATTTATGACGGTGAAAATTATCCAGGATTTCCCATTATCCCGCTAAAAAACGGCGAGCAGGCCCACAGCGAGTTACAGGGGCGACAGAATACCATTGACGCGCTCGACCTTGCCAGCAGCAACATGGTCAACAACGTGGACGAGGGAAACCTGATCTACTGGGTTTTGACCAACTGCGGAGGCATGGACGAGCAGGACGATACAAAGTTCATTGAACGTCTGAAAACGACCCATGTCGCCCATGCTGACGGTGACGAGGGCGCGAAGGCCACGCCACAGAGCATCGAGGCGCCGTTCCAAGGCACGCAGGCGACTATTGATATGCTTACCAAAAAGCTATACGAGGACTTTCAGGCCTTTGATTCTGCGGCTGTCAGCGCTGGCAACCAAACTGCAACGGCTATCAAGGCCAGTTATGTGCCACTAGACCTGAAAACGGACAAGTTTGAAAGCTGCGTGACGCGCTGCATCAAGGGCATTTTGGCGGTTGCCGGGCTTGATGACGAGCCAACATATACGCGCAACCAGATTATCAACAAGCAGGAAGAAACGCAGACCGTGATGCTGGGCGCGGAATACTACGATGATGAATACATCACCAAAAAGCTGCTGACTATTCTCGGCGACGCAGACCAGTTTGAAGAATTGATGCGCCGCAAGGCTGCCGAGGAGATAGACCGTACAATTATCAACTTGCCACCTAACGAGCCGCAGAACCAGCCGGGAGAGGGAATGAACGGCAATGGTGAGACCTGATTACGCCCACAAACTGACGGATGAACAGCTCGCCGATCTGGAACAGCGCATCGCAAAGCTGTACAAAGAAGCTGCTGACGAATTGACCGACACGGTGAAAGCCTATTTTGAACAGTTCGAGAAGCGTGATGCAGCCATGAAAAAAAAGCTCGATGCAGGCGAAATCACCGAACAGCAGTACAAGCAATGGCGGCTTGCGCAGATTGGGCGCGGCAAGCGTTTTGAAGCCCTGCGCGATAAAGTGGCAGAAAGATACACCGATGCCAATGCAACGGCTGTGGCATACGTCAACGACGCCACGCCGGGCATCTACACGCTGAACAGAAATTATGCAGCTTACAAAATCGAGCAGGTAAGCGACAGCGCAGACTTTGCGCTATGGGACGAACAGACGGTCAGACGTCTGATCGTGGAACAGCCTGACCTTATGCCGTACTACCCGCCAAAGCGTGCGTTACAGCGCGGCATTGATTTGAAATACGGCAAGCAACAGATTACAGCCAGCGTCACAAGCTCCATTCTGCAAGGCAAAGGCATCGGCAAAATTGCGGATGACCTGCAAAGCCGTATGCAGGACATGAACCGCACGAGCGCCATCAGAACGGCACGAACAGCAGTCACAGGAGCACAGAACGCGGGGCGGCTAGATACTTACCGTGCAGCGCTGGATATGGGCATAAAGCTCAAAAAACGCTGGCTGGCAACGCTGGACAAACGCACACGCCATGCGCACGCAATGCTTGACGGCCAGATAGTAGACGTTGACAAGCCGTTTAAGGTTGACGGTTATGAGCTTATGTATCCGGGCGACAGTTCCGCGCCGGGTTATCTTGTGTATAACTGCCGATGCACCCAAATTGCAGAGGTTGACGGTGAAGACACTAGCAGCGGCGGCAGACGCGCTATTGACCCGGAAACGGGGGAATCTGTGCTTGTAAAAGATATGACCTATGCAGAGTGGGCGGGATGGAAAGAGAAAACATCGCCTACTCCAAGAGCGGCATTTTCCAGCTTTGCGAATATTCAAAACGTTGCCACTGTCAAAACTCTAAAGACGATAAAAGAACGATACGAAGCGGCCCCTGATGCGGTAAAGAAAATATGGGATAAATGTTCGTCTCAATTCAAAGCTCCCGTGATTGATGGTACACCGCTTGGCGGCGCGTATAATCCATCCGACAGGGCAGTCCATTTCGATAAAATAGAAACTGCTTTCGGCTCAAACAGCTATAAAAAAGCGTGTACAACATTTTTTCACGAATATGGGCATAATATAGACCATATACTGGGGGAGAATGGCTTTTATAGCACGGAATACAAAGATGGTATCCTTGGCAAAACGATAAATAGAGAGTGTGAGGAAACATATACAGATTTCTGGCTCAAGGTGAATAATAAAACTGTATATGAAATCATAAAGGATAAGCAAAACGGCGCTGGCGGGATGGGAATATCCGGTTACATGAAAGAAGCAATAAAAGGCAGTGTTCCAAAAGACGAATACAGGAAATTGAGGAGAATCATAAATGATTCTGCTGATTCAGATGAAATTTTAAGACCGCTGTTTGACAAGTATTGCAATCAAAGCGCAAAACATGATATACTTGATGTAATATCAAAAGATAAAGAAACTGCAAAAAAATTCTGCGATACCGTTGTCAGAAATTATAATGATGTCGAGAGATATTCTGTATCTGATATGTATGAGCGTTTTATGCTTGACAAATTCGGCATTGGACAGCCGTTTGGCTCTGGACATGGAACGTATTACAACAACAATAAAGACTATGGCGTGTGCGTTGAGACCTTTGCTGAAATGGTGGAGGCATCTTGCGGAAACGATGACTCATTAAAAACAATTAAAAAGTTCTTCCCTGAATCGTATGATGTTTTTTTGGAAATGCTTAGAGAGGCCATGCAATGAGTAATTTGATAGATGAGCTTTTGAGTATGCCGCCGGCAGAAAAAAGTGCGGAGGAAATTGAGCTTGAAAAAGCAAGAGATGAGTACGAAAAACATTTTGGAGAAAAATATGGTATTGGATGGGGATTTGAAAACCAACCAACGCATGAAGAAGAAGTAAAAGCAATATATCGTTGCATCAATACAAACACTCGACAAAAAAGAGCCACATACAATCCTAATCTAGTATACTAACGTGAAAATACAGTTTGAAGACCATAGTGACGAGGTATTGGAAGCGCTGGAATCCGCTTGCCAGCGGGCGCTGGAAAAATGCGGGATGGTAGCTGAAGGGTATGCTAAAAAGCTATGCCCAGTGGACACTGGCAATCTGCGTAACAGCATTACCCATATGGTAAACGACGGCGAAAAAGCTGCGTATATCGGAACAAACAGCGAATACGGCGTATATGTAGAGTGCGGAACTGGCATATATTACCCTGGCGGCAGACAAACACCGTGGACGTATCAAGACAAAAAAGGTGATTGGCATCTGACACACGGGCAACGCGCAAAACCTTACATCAAGCCCGCAGTGGCAGACCATGCCGCGCAGTATAACAGAATCATAGAACAAGAGCTGAAAGGCAAATAAGCCTCTCGGCTCTTTTTATTAGTGGTAATTGCAAATTTTGCAACTGCCACTTTTTTATACCCAAAAAATGTTTCCTTTCAAATTATCCGAAAAGAAACGTTTTTACAAACTTTTTGCAAAAACAGCGAAGCACTGCTGTTTTGAATAAATAAAACTCAAATGGCGAAGAACCGCCACCGAAGAAAAGGAGAGAACCCCCATGGCAAAATTTACACGCGCTGAAATCCGTAAAATCATTGGCGAAAGCTGCACTGACGAAATCGAAAATCAGCTGGTGGCGCTCCATCTTGGAGTAGTTGACCCGCTGAAAGATGATGTCACGCGGTATAAAGCCGATGCAGAAAAGCTGCAGGGCGTTCAGAAGGAGTTGGACGCCCTGAAAGCGCAGGGCGACGGCGGCTACAAGGCTAAGTATGAAGCAGAGCACAAGGCTTTCGGGGAATACAAGGCCAACGTAGATGCTGAAAAAACGACGGCTGCCAAAGAAAAGGCACTGTCCGACATCCTGCTGAAAATCGGCATTTCTGAAAAGCGGGTTTCGTCTGTCGCACGGCTGGCAAAGGGAGATGGCTTGCTGGACAAGCTGGAACTGGACGATAAAGGCGCTATCAAAGACGCTGCTACGCTTGAAAAGAGCCTCAAGACCGATTATGGCGAGTACATCACTAAGAGCAGCACCAAAGGCGCAGACACGTCTACTCCCCCCGCCAACAATGGCGGAAAGGCCCTGACGCGGGAGGACATCTACAAGACGGACGACAAAGGCCGCTATGTACTGTCCACCGCAGAGCGTCAGGCTGCGCTTGTAAACCTTATGCAAAACGAATCTGACGATTAACAGAAAGGAGCCAAAATATGGCTGCAAAAACTAACCTGACTACCGCCGCCCAGATTACTGTCAACGCCCGCGAGGTTGACTTTGTCACCCGCTTTGGCAAGAACTGGGACGCGCTGCGCACCATCATGGGCATTATGCGCCCCATCCGCAAGGCCCCCGGCACGAAGCTGGTCTCCTATGAGGCCACTGTTGACGGCACTCTGGCTGGCGGTACGTCCGTTGCCGAGGGCGATGAGATTCCGCTGACCAAGATGAAGGTAACGCCCAAAACCTACGGCGACATTGAGATTGCCAAGTATGCTAAGAGCGTATCCGTTGAGGCAGTCGCCAAGTACGGCGCAGAAGTTGCCGTTGAAAAGACCGACGAGGCGTTCCTTGTCGCCCTGCAGAACAAGGTTCTGGGCGACTTCTACACCTTCCTGAACACTGGATCTCTGGCTGTAGCTGCTACCACTTGGCAGCAGGGTCTTGCTCTGGCAAAGGGCAACGTGCTGGACAAGTTCGCCAGCATGGACCGTGATGTTACCGAGGTTGTCGGCTTTGCCAACATTCTGGACTTCTACGGCTATCTGGGCGACAAGGAAATCACCACGCAGACCGCCTTCGGCCTGACCTATGTTCAGAATTTCATGGGCTACTCTACCCTGTTCCTGCTGCCCGCAAAGTACATTGCCCGCAACAAGGTCATTGCCGTCCCTGTTGAGAACATCGACCTGTATTACATCGACCCCGCCGACAGCGATTTCGCCAAGCTGGCCTTGAACTATACCGTCTCTGGCGAAACCAACCTGATCGGTGTGCATGTTGACGGCGACTACAGCCGCGCAACTGGCGATATGTACGCTCTTATGGGCATGAAGCTGTGGGCAGAGTACCTGGACGGTATCGCAGTTGCCACCATTACGCCCGCAGAAACCAAGAGCGCAGAAACTGTCAAGGCAGTAAAGTAAAAAAGAGGGAGTGCAATGCTTGAAGAATTGATGCGGGAGTGCCGGAACTGGTTTGTAGCCCCGAACGGCGTACACCTGGGCACGTTTACCATCGAAGACGGCAGCATTGCGCTGCCTTTTTTAGTTATTGGGCAATATTTCCGCATTATCGGGAGCACGTTCAACGATGGCGTGTACCAGTACGGTACTGGCGGCTTGACCGATGAAACGTTTGACGGTGCCGTGTGGGCGCTGGCTGTGCCCGCTGCCTTTATTTCTCTGGTTGAGGATGTGGAAGCATGGCGAGACAAGTATGAGAGCGCTGCAAACAGCCCGTTTCAAAGCGAGAGTTTTGCAGGGTATAGTTACACCAAATCGAGCGCAAACAGCAATTCTGGCGGCTCTGTGACGAGCTGGCGAGGTGTGTTTGCGTCCCGGCTGAACAAATGGAGAAAGATATGAGCCTGTTAGATGATTTTTCGCACAGCTGCATCATTATGGACAAGCGGACAAAGCCTGACGGCGAAGGCGGCTATGCTACCGAGTGGAGTGAGGGCGCAGAGTTTGCGAATTACGTTGCATTGGACAGCAGTCTTGAAGCACGGCAGGCCGAAGCGCAGGGTGTGACTAGCGTGTATACCGGCATTGTGCGGAAAGATGTGCCCATCGAGTACGGAAGCGTGTATAAGGACGTGACGACCGGGACATATTTTCGGGTCACGAGCCGCCCAGAAGAAAAGCAAGCCCCGGCAAGCGCTTCCCCAATGCTGAACGGCCTAAAAAGTTTTACGGCTGAACGATTGTGGGGTGGATTGCCGACATGACAAAGGGCGCTGCATTACAGCAGTTTTTCGGGCAATTTATGACCGCTTACGCCACAAACGCCGTGCCGGATGATGTGACGCTTCCCTACCTGACCTATGATGCCGTGTTTGACGCATGGGGCGGTGGGGCGGTATCGCTGACGGTCAACATGTGGTTCCATACCACGAGCGAAGCGGTGCCCAACGCAAAGGCGCTTGAGCTTTCTGATGCGCTGGGCATTGGAGGCGTGACGCTGCCGGTAGATGGCGGCTTGATTTGGCTAAAACGCGGCTCCCCGTTTTGCCAGGCGCTGGCAGATGACACAGACAAAAACATAAAACGGCGGTACATCAACGTGACCGCCGAATTTTTATGCCTAAATTGAGGTGAAAGCATGAAATTTACTCGTATCCCCGAATCGGCGTTCAAAGAACTGGTCTTGAACGCGGGCTATCTTGCAACTACGTTTGACCCGACTGCCGGTACTGCGCCGGAAGAAAGTGCGCTGCTGGGCGCTACGACCGGCGGCATCAACTTTTCTGCCGTTCCCAGCTTTGCCGACTTCGGCGAAGACATCGACAACTGCCCCAAGAACATGAAAGAGCTGAAGCAGATTGAATCTTGGGATGTCAAGTGCAGTGGCACTTATGTTTCTGCATCCTCTGCTAATGTAAAAAGTATGCTTGGCGCAGCAGAGGAAACAACCACTTCCAAGGTTTCCAAAATCACGCCGCGCAACGACCTGAAGGACAGCGACTTCACGGATTTGTGGCTGCTTTGCGACTATTCGGACAAGCACGGCACTACGAATGGCGGTTTCTGCGCCATCCACATGCTGAATACGCTGTCTACCGGCGGTTTCAGCTTGCAGACCGGAGACAAAGCAAAAGGCCAGATGAGCTTTGAATACACGGCGCACTACTCCATTACCTCGCAGGACACTGTGCCGTGCGAGGTCTATATCAAAGCGGGAGAGGATGAGGCCTGATGCGGATTTTTTCGGAACTTAGCACTGATGAAGCGCTGGAAGTTGTTTTGCAAATCGCGCAGCCCATCACAAACCTGATCGAAGATGAAGCGCTTGTGAAAGAAATGCAGGAAACGATGCCGAAGGGAGAAACGACCATCATTGCAATGAAACGTTTCGGCCTTGCGAAAATCGTTAAGATGCTGAACATTGCGTTAAAGCAGCACCGAGAGGATGTATACGCAATCCTTGCACCGTTCAACGGCCTGACGGTGGAAGAAATCGGCAAACAGAATTTTCTTATCACCTGCAAGCAAGCTGCCGACCTGCTGAACGATAAAGGTTTTGTTGATTTTTTCAAATCGTATCTCGGTGGCGGGCAGAACAAGTAATCCCTGTACTGCTGAAAATGCCGAAACTGGGCGCAAAAGCGCTTGTGTCGGCGCTGCCTTACGCGTTAAAAGCTGATTATGAAGAGCAGCTGTACAAGGTGTACATGACTGACAGTGCGTGGAGCCTTGTGGTAGCTGTGACAGGCGCAGAGAACAGGCCAGCGAGATATATTGAAATTATCCACCCGCCCAAAGTGGATACAAGAACGCCGGAACAGGTGCAGGCGGATTTCAAAGACTTTGCGGCGCGGCATGGGTTGAAGACAAAAGAACGGCAGGAGGTGAGCGAGTAAGTGGACGTATTTGACCTTTTTGCTAAAATCACGCTGGATTCCAGCGAATACGAGAAAAGCTTGAAAAATGCGAAAAGCAGCGCAAGCGGATTAACGGGACTGTTCGGAAAGGTTGGTTCTGCCGCTTCAACAGTTGGCAAAGGCATCTTTACCGTTGCTACGAACGTTGCGAAAGTATCCGTTGCCGCTACTACAGCAGGCGCGGCGGCGGTCTCGACGCTAACAGGACTTGCAATTAACAGTTATGCAGATTACGAGCAGCTTGTAGGCGGCGTGGAAACGCTGTATAAAACCAGCGCCGATAAAGTTCGGCAGTATGCAGCCGATGCGTACAAAACGGCTGGGCTTTCGGCAAACGAGTACATGAACACCGCAACTACCTTTGCAGCCGCGCTTGTGTCTAGTCTGGGCGGCGATACGGAACAAGCGGCAGAGCTTGCAAACACTGCCATTTCGGATATGTCCGATAATGCGAACAAGATGGGTACGAATATTTCGTCCATCCAAGATGCGTATAACGGTTTTGCCAAGCAAAATTATACTATGCTTGATAACCTGAAGCTCGGCTATGGCGGCACAAAAACCGAGATGGAGCGCCTGATTGATGATGCCAACAAGCTCAACGCTGCCCAGGGAAAAGCTACCAATTACACCATTGACAGCTATGCGGACGTTGTGAGCGCGATTCATGACGTCCAAAACGCAATGGGCATTACTGGTACGACAGCTAAAGAAGCATCCACAACGATTCAAGGGAGTATAAATGCTACAAAATCCGCATGGTCAAATCTTGTAACTGGAATTGCCGACGATAATGCTAATTTTGAGCAGCTTATCAGCAACTTTGTGGATAGCGCAACTACAGCGGCAAGCAACATCATCCCCCGCATAGAAGTCGCCCTGAACGGCGCTGCTAAGCTGATAGAGAGCCTTGTCCCGCCTATCATGGCAGAGTTGCCCAGCTTGATTGAAACTGTCCTGCCGCAACTGGCGCAGTCTGCCGTGAACATTGTGCAGACACTTGTTACGGGAATCAGCGCAAACGCGGCGCAACTTATTGATTCGGCAATTCAGATTATAACTGTGCTGTGCAACGGCATCTATCAGATGCTGCCGACCGTTGCACAATCGGCCTTGGAAATCGTATTAACGATGGTTTCAAAGCTGAATGAAAACTTGCCGCAGATGCTTGACACTGCCGGACAAATGCTGATTGCGTTTGTAAAGGGCGTTTCGGAACACTTGCCGGACGTTATGCTTGCCGCTGCATCTATCGTGGAGACCCTGTTGACCTACTTTGTGCAGCATTTGCCGGACATTGTAACTGGCGCAATGCAGATGGGCGACGCGGTTATTGATGGCATTATTGACGGCATTTCGGCAGCTTGGAACAGCCTTGTCAGCTGGTTCAATGGTTTGTGGGACAGCCTGTTCGGGAACCGCTCTGTTAATGTGGATGTCAACAGTAGTGGCAGCAACCACAGCCACGCGGGCGGCTTGGACTATGTGCCATATAACGACTATGTTGCAAATCTGCACAGGGGCGAAATGGTGCTGACGGCGCGGGAAGCAAAAAATTACCGTAATGGCGGAAAAACTGGCGGTGATATGGTGTTCCAGATCAGCATTAACGGCATGCAATTTACGAATGTTTCTGACATGGCCCATGCGCTGGCAAATGATATTTCCCACGAATTGGAAGCACAGACACGCAGAAAGGCGGCGCTGTATGGATAAAAAGTTCTGGCTGGACGGCGCTTGCAGCCTGGATGCGGGGATTCGGCTGCAAAATGAGCTGACTTTTGGGCAGGCAACGCCGCGAGTTACGGTTACAAGTATACCGGGCCGCAGCGGTGACCTGCACATGTGGGATGGCAGCTACAGCAACGTTACCGGAACGGCAAAATGCTATGCGCTGGATGCAAACGAGGTTGCAGAACTGCTGCCTGGAATTGCAGAGTTTTTGTGCGGGGAAACTATGGGATACCGGAGGCTTGAAACGGAAGAAGAACCGGATATATACCGCATGGCGCGGGTAGAAAATCTCCCTGAGACGGAAATACGGGCAAAAAGACTTGCACCGTTTTCCGTCTCTTTTGATTGCAAACCGCAGAAATACTACAAATCAGGTGAACAATCTGTTACGGTTGCAAATGGCGGCACATTGAAGAATCTTACAGGACGCCCCGCGCTGCCGCTTGTTAAACTGACGTTGACCGGAGACGCGAAATTGCAAATCGGTACAACACAAATTGCGATTACTGGGTATACGGGAAGTATGGTCCTTGATTGCGAACTGCAAGATGCCTATAAGGACGGCGAAAACTTGAACCAATACATTACGGCACCAAGTTTTCCTACACTTGGCGCTGGAACAACACAAATCAGTTGGACAGGCGGAATCAGTAGTTGCGCAATCACGCCAAGGTGGTGGACACTATGATACCAAGATATTACGATGGCACTGCTGACATCAAGGGCAATGGCGTTGGGGCATTGAGGGACTGCATCAGCTGCACAATAACAGAAGAGCGCAATGGCAGCTACGAGCTTGAAATGGTCTATCCTGTCGGCGGGCAGCATTATGATGCGCTGGCGCTGCGGGGGTTGATCAAAGCACAACCAAATCCGTATGCAGAAGAGCAGCTGTTCCGGGTATACCAGATCAGTCGCCCGATCAATGGGCAGATAACGGTTAATGCTGCACATATCAGCTACGATTTGAGCGGCATCCCGGTTGCCCCATATACAGCATCGACAGCGGCACAAGCACTGGACAGAATTAAAAGCCAGGCAACGGTTGATTGCCCGTATGAATTTTGGACGGACTTGACAACCACTGCTAACTTTGCGGCGAATGTGCCAAGCAGCTTGCGCAGCCTGTTGGGCGGCATAGATGGCAGCATATTGGATGTATACGGCGGAGAATACGAGTGGGACAACTACACCGTAAAGCTCCACAGCAAACGCGGCACAGACAGGGGCGTAAGCATCCGTTACGGCAAAAATTTGACGGATATCACGCAGGAAGAAAATTGCGAAAGCGTCTATACCGGCGTGTACCCTTACTGGGTGGACAACGATGGGAACGTTAAGCAGATAAGCGCCTCGCCCATTGTAGATGTGCCTGACAGCCAATACAGTTTTACGCGCATACTGCTGCTTGATATCAGCCGGGAATACACTGAGCAGCCTACAGATGAGCAACTCAAACAGTATGCCTTAAATTACATTAAGGCGAACAAAATCGGCGTACCAAAAGTAAGCCTTAAACTGAGTTATGCGCAGCTTGAGCAGACGGAAGAATACAAAGGCAAGGCGCTCCTTGAACGTGTTGGTCTGTGCGATACCGTACATGTTGTATTTGAGCGGCTTGGAGTTGATGCGACAGCCAAAGTTGTAAAAACCGTCTACAACGTGCTGCTAGATAGATATGACAACGTTGAACTTGGCACGCCACGGAGCAACCTTGCAAGTACAATAGTTAACGCCGAAAAAAACACAAAAGCCGAAATAGACAAAACAAAATCCATATTGCAGGAAGCAGTAGATCAGGCAACAAAGCTGATAACGGGCAACCTTGGTGGGTATGTGGTGCTGCACAGTTCGGCTGGAAATGATAAACCGGACGAACTGTTGGTAATGGATCAACCCGACATAAACACTGCCACCAATGTGTGGAGATGGAATCTGTCTGGGTGGGGCTATTCGTCCACTGGCTATGCCGGCCCTTACCGCCTTGCAGCCACAATGGACGGTGCCATCAATGCGGACTTTGTGACAACGGGCACTCTTAACGCAGAAATCATCAAAGCGGGCATCCTGAAATCGCAGACAGGTGATGCGTTCTATCTAGATTTGGTCAGCGGCGAATTGCGGATTAACGCCAAAAGCATAGAGATCAACTCCAAAACCATCTATGATGGAAAAACTGTTGATGCAAAAATCAGTGAATCCGCAAAGCAGATCAAAAGCGAAATAACCCAAAGCACCAAAATCACCGGCGGCGGCAATCTGATCCTGGGCAGTGAGAGCTTCAAGAACGCTGAACTGAAAGGCAATACCGGCGACGGCAGTTCTATTACCTATGAACTAACCGGCGGGGCGACCATGGCCAACACCAACTCCAACCGATATTTTCGCTGGACAACGGTGGGTGCGTATGTGGCAAAAGGCGTGACATTGTGCCTGTCTGTTATGTACAAACCCGTTTCTGGTGCGGATGAGTTCTGTATGGAAATCGCTTACACGGCGGGGTACTCCACCAGCCAGAGCTGGGCAACCATTAAGCCAACTGATCAGCTGGAGATTGAGCAGACGGACGGCTGGGTACTGCGGTATGGCCTGTGGACGCCGCCGGACAACGCCACCTTAAAGCTGGTGGATATGGGCAGTGGTACCACCCACGCTGGTACCGGCAACTACACCAACAAGTTTTCGCTGCTGCACCCCATGCTGCAATACGGCAACGCGCCGACCGCGTGGAATGCCAGCAGCGGCGACTACCTGACGCAGGAAAGCGCAAAAAGCTTATTTTCGCAGACCGCTGACGAGATCAAAACCGAGGTCACCAAGTCAGTGACCGAAACGGTGACGGCCAACGTGAAGGATACCGCCACCAGCGCTGCCAATGATGCCGTTGACAGCAAGCTGAAGGACTACGCCACCACAGCAACGGTGAACAGCCTGAAAGAAGATGTCTCCAGCATCAGCCAAAAGGCCGACAGCATCAGCACCAAAGTCAGCAGCCTGGAAGAAACCACCACGACCATTTCGGACGACCTGAACAGTACCAAGCAGGAGTTCAAGACGGTCAAAGAATCAGTATCCGCGATTGACCAGAAAGCCGACAGCATTACCCAGACGGTAACGCAGCGCATTACGGGCGGCAACAATATTATTGCGGGCACCGATGACTGGAACAATGCGACCCTGGATGCAGGCGGCAATGACCTGAGAAAAGAAGGGACATACACGATCAGCGGTGAATCCGTCCGAGTGACCAATAGGGCGCAGAACACCCGCTTCCACTTTGGCGCGGACAAAACGCTGGTGATTGCCAAGGGCATGACCTACTGCGCATCGGTGCTGTACAAGCTCAACTCCGGCACGGACAGCCTGTTTTTGCAGTTCGAGACCAAGAGCAGCAGCGGCACAAAGAGTTATTACGGCTCCGCGTTCAAGCAGGCCCAGCAGGACATTGCGCTGGATAACGGCTGGAAAATGCGGTATGCAGCCTTTGTTGCCACTGCGGACGGCTATGCAGACGGCCTGTTTGTGAGTACCGCGAACGATAACGCCACCGTTACCAACGATCTGACCATCATGCACCCCATGGTGCAGATGGGCAACGCCCCCACTGCCTGGACGGCCAGCACCGGCGACTATCTGACCGCCAACGAAACCAAAACCGAGATCAAGCAGACGGTGAACGAAATTAAGCTGACGGCCAGCACAAGCGGAACCAGCAGCACCATCAAGCTGACAGCGAGCGGAACAGAGATCACCAGCGCACAGATCAACCTATCCGGCGTGGTGACATTTTCGGATTTGAGTACCTGGAACCAGGATAAGACCATCATCAACGGCGGAAACATTACGACCGGGCAGCTGCATAACCTCAACTACACCACCGTGTACGACCTGGATAACGCCTGGATTCGCATGGGCACCGAGGCCGGTGAGCGCGTGTTTCTGGACAACCGGCACATTGCCTGGTATGCAACCATCAACACCGGCAGCATCGGCCTGACCGGCGTGCTGTACTCAGAGGCTGGCAGCTCCTACATTGGGGCGTGCAGCAAGTACGCCAAGTACGGCTGGGTGGACGGGCTGAACCCCACATCTTACGTTGGGCTGCAGATCACCTACAACCGCAGCGATGACAGCGATGCGGATTTTAATACCACGCGTGTGGGTATCAGCGGTACGCTGAGCTGCCAAAACCTGAACGCGTGGGGCAGCAAGTCCCGCGTGGTAAATACCAGCTTCGGCGCGCTGAAAATGGCTGCATTCGAAACCCCTACCCCGACCTTTGCCGATTGGGGCCGCGGCGAATGTGGCCCGGACGGCTGGTGCGTAATCGTACCTGACCCTCGCTACGCAGAAACAGTGGCCCAGCACGGGCAGCTGACCTGGCTGCTGACGGACTGCGATGGCACCGGCCACCTGTGGGCTGAGGATTGCGGCCAGTATGCCGTTATACATGGCAATCCAGGACAGAAATTTTCATGGATGGCTATGGCGGCACAAAAGGGCTATGAGGGCGAGTACGCCGAACCCAGCGAGTGCAATTATCCTGCTCCCATGCCGGAAGGCGAAGATTTGGCCGCAATTACCGCCGCCCGTGCGTTGGATTCCAGTGCTGACGCTGCGGACAGCTTGTTGACCGATACCAACGCAAAACTAAATACCAAAAATCTGTTGAAATTGGAGGATAACGAGGCATGAAAAAACTGACCAGCGTTGCGGTGGTTACCACCGCAGAGGGCGAGCGCGTATCTTACGCTTACACCGAATTAGACAGTGACGGCAACATCACCAGCCAGAACAACCGGGCATCTTTTGTAGCCCTGGACGATGATCTGCTGACCGCCATTGCAACCCTGAAAAACGCTGTAAACGCACGACTGTAAAGGAGGATGCACCATGACTGACAACAAACGCATTAAAGATTGCAAACGCATGGTTATTGCTGCAATTAACGAAGCAAGGCTGCCGTTTGCCGTCACAGAGTTGATTTTGGAGAACGTTTTGAACGCCGTGCGGGAGAATATGGCAGCCGAAGAAGCAGCGGCGGCAAACATCGAAACTCCGAAAACAGAGGAAGAGAAACCGCCGAATTAAGGCAGTGAATGGATGCGGTTAAATCCAGATTGGAGGGCATGTAATGGCATTGCATGAAGTACAGCTGAAAGGATACAGTGTTAGACCCGGCAACTTATCGCTTGGCACTTTTGACAGTTACGGTATCGAGCAGCTGCATGTGACCCTTGACGATACGTGGAGCGGCCTTGCGATTGATGCAACTTTCCACAATACGCCCAACGATAAGGGCGTGACCATGCTGGTAGACGCAGACGGCCTTGTCCCCGTCCCTCCGGAAGCCTGTATGCGAGCATCCAAGTACGCAACCATCACGTTCCGGGGCGTGCAGGACGGTGTACAGCGCATCAGCTGCAATCTGCCCTACGTAGTGCTGGATCACGCGCAGGTGCCCGGTGCCAACAGCACCGCCACGCCATCTGAGAACGCCCAGGCCCTTGCCCAGATGCAGACCCTGCGGGACGGCGCTGTGGATGCCAAAAACCAGGCCGAAGCTGCCCGCGATGATGCCGCCAACAGTGCCGCTGCCGCCAAAGAATCCGAAACCAACGCGGGCCAGTCCGCCACTGCCGCCAAAACGGCACAGAGTGCGGCAGAGACGGCAAAAGCCGGTGCGGAAACGGCACAAAAGGCCGCTGCATCCAGCGCCAGCAGTGCAAGTACATCCGCAAGCACTGCGACGACACAGGCAGCGGCGGCAAACTCCAGCGCCACGGCAGCAAAGGCATCGGAGGCGGCGGCGGAAAAATCTGCCAAAGAGGCAGCCGATAGCGCGGCAAATCTGGACAGTGCCGTGAACACGGCAACGCAGAAAGCGGCGGCAGCTAGTGCTTCGGCGGAAGCGGCAAAGGCGAGCGAGAGTGCGGCAGCAAGCAGTGAGGCGGCTGCTAGAAAGTATGCGAACAGCGCAGAATTGGCAGCCAAGACAGCAGATGAAGCCGCAGCGGAAAAGCTGCAACAGATGCAGGCGATCCAGGACGACGTAACGGCCAAGCAGGCCCAGACGGCTACCGATGCGACGGCGGCAGAAAAGGCAAAAGTAGCCGCTGAAGCCGCACAGAATGGCGCTGCGGCCAGCAAGGTTGCTGCCGCAAACAGTTCCGCAGCTGCAAAGACCAGTGAAGATGCAGCTGCAAAGAGCGCGGCAGATGCCGACAGCACTGCCAACAGCATCAAGGAGTCCATGACGCAGATTGCCGCGCTGCAGAAGCGCCAGAATGTGCTTGTTGGCAGCGAGATAGGCAACCCGGTAAGCTGTGATGATGCATATTCTGCCCCGCTGTGTGGGCTGAACGTGTACGGCAAGAGCACGCAGGACGGCACACCCACGCCAGATGCCCCTGTGCCTATCGTGAGCGCTGGTGACAGCGGGAACGTGGCTGTGAAGGTGACGGGAGCAAACATACTGTATCTCCCAGACATTGAAGAGAGCACTATTGGCGGTATTACTTACTCCGTAAAAAATGGTGTTATAAAGATAAAAGGCACTTCAACAGGTAAGAGTGTTCGGCTTTTTCGAAATATTAAACTATTTGTTGGCACATGTGTTTTTAACCCGAACCCGGTCAAGGGCACAGAATCTTCAAATTGCTATTTAGATTTAACAAACACTATAAACCTTGGTTTTTCTGTTAGAAGTAATAATATCAATAAACCCGTAAAAATAACGGAATTAAATGTAAAATACCCGTTTTATTTGAATATCGAAAGCACTGCGGGTTCCGTTATAGACATGGAATGGAAACCGCAGATGCTCCTATCCGATAAACTGTTGCCCTACTCCCCCTACCATGAACAGCTCCTTACGCTCCCCACTCCCAACGGCTTGCCTGGCATCCCTGTCACCTCTGGCGGCAACTACACTGACCAAAACGGCCAGCAGTGGATTTGCGATGAGGTAGACTTGGAGAGAGGTATACGGGTGCAGAGGGTTGGTGAGGCTAAAATTAATAGTGTACGTGTCAGCAATGACCCTAAGTGGTATGATGCAAATAAAAGTTATAGCTATGAAATTCACCAGTTCACCTTGTCTTTTTCACGCAACTCAAAATATCTAGCAAAAGACCCGTGTAACAGGTTTATAATGAAAATTTTCGGTGATTTTTATAACCGCGGCATAGAAACTGGAGGATTAGCGAATGAAAGTTACGCAGTATTCAACATTTCTAAAGCCCTGGGTATTTGCACAACAGAGGAAGAATTTAAGACGTGGTTTAACGAGAATGTTGTGCTTTACAAAATTCTCGCCACCCCCATAGAAACCCCGCTTACCCCTGCTGAAATTGCTGCTTACAAAGCCCTAACCGCTTACGCGCCCGACACCGTGGTGCAAGCGAGCGATGGCGCTGGGGTTAAGATGGAATATCAGCGCGATGTGAACATTGTAATCAAAAAGTTTGAGGATGCAATTGCGTCCATGACTACCACTTAAAGGAGATATACATTATGGCTATCAAAAGTAAAGCACGGCACGACCTGACATTGCGCAGCATCAAGCGGGAAATCGCCGCAGGACGCGATGTGGCATATTGGTTGGACAAGGCGTACACCCATCTGGACAGTGGCCTGCTGACGGAGGACGACATCACAGAAGTGGAGACTCTGGCACAGGCGTACTATGACGCTCTGGACGCTGAGGACAAGGCGAACGCTGAGGAAATCACGCATTAAGGAGAATATCAAACAGAAAGGACAACAAATCATGAGACTTTCAAACGGTGAAGGCCGACTGGAAGACCTACCGGCAGGCGCTGCGGGATGTGCCCGAGCAGGCGGGCTTCCCCTACGCGGTGGAGTGGCCTGTGCCGCCTGTGGAATAAAAAGGAGAGTGAAACAGATGAATGATGAAATGATTCTGTCGCCCGAAATGGACGAGGAACTGTCGAACGGGAAGGGAGAGGACGAGAATGAGTGATTCTGCACTGGCCGTTTACACGGCCATCAGCCCAAACTGCAACCGGCCCCGGAGCCAGCCCATCAGCAAGATTACCGTTCATCACATGGCTGGCAACACAACGCTTGAGGCTTTCGGCGCTCTTGTCGGTAAAACCTCTCGCCAGATGAGCGCAAACTACGCCATCGAAAGCAGCGGCCGCATCGGCTTGTTTTGCCACGAAGCTGACCGCTCTTGGTGTTCGTCCAGTCCGTGGAACGACCACCGGGCTATTACGATTGAGGTTGCCAACGACAGCGGCGCACCGGACTGGCACGTCAGCGACAAGGCGTATGCCGCGCTGCTCGACCTTTGCACCGACATTTGCCGCCGCAACGGCATCAAGGAACTGACCTACACCGGCGACAAGAACGGCTCGCTCACAATGCACTGCTTTTACGCCGCCACGGCCTGCCCCGGCCCCTATCTCAAGAGCAAGTTCCCCGACATCGCCGCCGAGGTCACAAAGCGTCTGAAAGGGGAGAGCGCTGCCGTTGAACCCGCCAAGACGAATGAGGAAAACTTCATCTCCGTCATGGTGGAGAAATGCCAGACCCGTTGCCTGAACGCCCATCTTCTTCCGTCGCTGTGCATTGCGCAGGCTTGCCTTGAAAGCGCCTACGGCACGAGCGAGCTTGCAGTACAGGCAAACAACCTGTTCGGCATCAAGGCCAGCAATTGGAGCGGCAGAGTGTACAACAAGGCCACGAAGGAGTGGGACGGCAGCAAGTATATCACCATCACGGCGGGCTTCCGCGCCTACGATACGATGGTCGCCTGTGTAGAGGACTACATAAAGAAGCTGACGACCATGCCGCGCTACTCGAACCTTGTCGGCTGTACCGACATCAACAAGGCGTGCGAGTACATCCGCGCCGATGGCTGGGCGACCAGCCCGACCTACACGTCCAGTCTGCTGGCGGTCGTGAAGCAGTTCAACCTGACACGGTACGATGCCGCCATCAAAGAGGACAAGCCCGCCGCGCCGACGCATCAGGAGGTCTGGCTTGACCACGTTGTGCTGCCGAACGCTGCGGCGATGGAGTTCTACCTCATCGCCAAGAAGTACGGGCTGGACAATGATAAGGCGTATCACGCTAAATTTGTGGAGGTGTGATGCCGATGCAGCATGTATTCTCGTTTACGCTTGCGGAGGCCTGGGCGTTTTTGATTTACGCGGCGGGCGCTGCTGCCGGACTGTATGCCGGGGGCGTTGCCATCAGCAAAGTCATCACCGTAGTGAAAAAGCCGAAGACCGACCAGGACAACCGTATTACCAAGTTAGAAGCGCGGGTGAACGCTATGGAGGGCTTTTTGAGAAACGACAAACAGCGGCTTGACCGCATGGATGAAGGGCAGCACGTGACCATGCAGGCACTGCTTGCCCTGCTTGACCACAACCTTGATGGAAACAACATTGACCAGATGCAAAAAGCAAAGGAAGCTTTGCAGAAGCATCTGATCGGCTAAAAAAAGGAGAAAGCAAAATGGATATTTCTTTTCTGTCCGAATACATGATTCCCGTGATTGTTGGCATTTGCCTGTGCGTGGGCTGGATTGTCAAGCAGTGGATTAAGGATGTTGACAACCGGTATATTCCCACGATTTGCGCGGCGCTTGGCGTCGCACTGGCATGCTGGATGAATTGGCCTGAAATTACCGCTACCGTGATTTTGTCCGGCCTTGCAAGCGGGCTGGCATCCACCGGTCTACATCAGGCTTTCAAGCAGATTCTTGAGGGCTTTGGCAATGGGAAGTAAGTTTGATTTCCGAATGAGCCGCAGCGACTATGATGACCTCTGTTTTGACCTGACCGATGACGAACACGCCGTGTTGGATTTGCGGCGGCGCGGCTGGCACAATGCAGATATTGCGGCTGCAATGCATTGCAGCGAGCGCACCGTTAAGCGGTACGCCAAATCCGTACACGACAAAATGCACCGATAAACACATAGCAAAAGCCCGGCAGGTTCACAACCTGCCGGGCTTTTTATTTTTGCTTGTCTTTTTGCGCATTGTACCACGTTAAAAACTCACCAAAGAGGCGCTGCTCTGCCTCTTTGCGGGCGGCAATGGCTTTGTTTTTGTCGGCGCCGCAATACAGGTGGTACCGCTCCCCCTTAAAATAGATGTATGCGACATATTTTCCGTCTTTTCTGCACGACACACCGCGCACGCCTGTGGTGTTGTTCCGTTGGGCTTTGCTCGATGATATTCGGCTAACGTTGGTGCCGTCAACCTGCCCTAGCTTATCGGCAATGGGTTTGGTGGTTAGGTTGCGGTTTTTTATGCACCCGCAGCTGATCTGCTTGGAGTGGGCGATGGTACGGCTCGGCAGCTCCACGATTTTACCGCAGTTAAGGCAGCGGCAGCGGAAAACCCGGTTGCCGTCTTGCCTCTTCGCAGTCGGCTCGATAACGTACAAATAGCCAAATGTCTGCCCGGTTAAATCCCTAAACGGCGGCACGTTGCTCACCCCTCAAGGTACGCACGCAGGGCGGTGCGCACAATCTCGCTGCGGTTGGCACCGTCGGCAGCGCTGCGGGCATCCAGCTTGTCAAGCAGCTCCTGCGGCAGTAGGACGTTTAGTCGGGCATCCTCCACCACCTCGCCAAACGCCGCCTCGTAGTCGTTGCCGTCAAGGTACTGCTCTGCCCACTCGCGGGCGGCATCCTCGGCGATGGGGGTAATCTCCTCACCCCAGCCCCAGTTGCCGTCTTGTTTTGGGAAACCGTTGCCGTAGCTGTGTATAAAATACTTGCCCGCCTTGGTGCGGTATAAATCTTGTCCGCGATAGTAGATGTCATTGGGTAAGTAATTGTTTTCGTGGACACCTAGCCGCTGGGCGGTTTCGGTGTTGTAGCGGCTGCCGTTGATGATCTTTTTCATGGTGTGGCTCCTTTTTTTATATTACAGCCGTTCTGCATCAAACAGCTGAGAAACGGATACGATCTCAAAAGGGATTTCCTCACGCTTGCCGGAGCTGGTCGGTGCGGTGATTGTCAACGCCTGCAGCGCCTCGTCAATGGCTTGATTATAGTCGCCTGTCACGCGGATGGCGGGGACGAAGGCAAAGACCAGATTGATGTTGCCGTCCTTGGCTTTGTAGTCGGAGCGGATGCCGCCCGGCACAGCGTGGATGAAGTCGGGCAGGGAAACCGTCACGGCTTTGCGGTGCGGCACGCCTTTGGGTTTGTCGCCTTCGTATTTCCAGCCCTCCGGCAAGCGAAAGTTGCTGTAGGTGTCGTTCTGCACGGCGGTGAAATAGGCGTTTTCGGCGGGGGTGTAATTGCCGGTGCTGTGGGATGCCAAAGCCATGGTGATGATGATCTCGGTAGTCATAATGTTTTCTCCTTTGTTTGTGTGGGGTGTTTCGTATCTCTTATGTTGTACTTATTATAGCACAGATAATATT
>CDZQ01015057.1_pt1 | contig 41838 bp, 49 predicted proteins | sample 554831 | NCBI WGS metagenome assembly CDZQ01 (sample SAMEA3182112, study PRJEB8094) | gut metagenome | biome: human; feature: gut; material: Stool; isolation source: human stools | place: Canada | collected 2013-05-06 | reverse complement strand
CCAATTTATCCGGGCTGAGGCGGTGTTTCCTCGGCTCAGTTTTTCTTTTTGTCAACAGGTCCCTTATTGTACCTTACCAGGCTCCAAAGGCATATCCTTTGAAACTGCCATCATAGACATGTTTTTGGGGGCTTGACATTTTTTTGCCTGTAAAGTCGTCGCTACAATTGATGCTTACCCATCTAGGGCATCGTAGTGCAAATTTGCGAGATAGTAATCATTCGGGCCATAATCGTTTATAAGAGCTTCTTTGCTAGCCCGCGAGTAAAACCCAGATAGTACACCATCGTAGCAAAATAATCCAACAGTTACGCGAAAAAGGTCATATTTCAGCGAACCGTCGTATATATAAGGATACATATCGGTATCTGTTTCAACAAATTCTTGAACGATGTAGTTAGAGTTCCATGTTGATTCAATAATCGAAGACCATTGAGAGGCACTAACCGTTTTGCCAGCGATGACACCCACGCCGCCATAAGTATCACGCGATTTTAGGATATACTTATTCTTGTTCTTTCTAACAAGTTTAAGCAGTTCACCGTTTCCTTTAAATAAGTGGGTCAAAGGAATATAGCGACTTACAAAATCCCTTTCGGAAGAACATAAAATGTTGTTTACTAGGCTGCTATGTAACAAGGCAAAAAAGGCTTTATCGTCTATTATTTTTCCCAAAGCGGAGCCAATAAAGTAAAGAGATCTATCTAAAATGGCTTTTATAAAATCAGAGCAATCTTTTTGGTGTCTAAGCAAATCGGACTCGTCAATTTCCTTCTGAACAAAACTGACTTGCTGTCCATTGAAGTAAAGCATTCCATTATAATAAACTAAATCGCGTGGATCGGCTAAAATTGCAGTAATTCCATGTTTTTTATACTCTTGAACATAGAGCATATTTTCTTGAAAGTCATTGTTATCACGGAAATTAACAATTGCAATCACTGGGGAGGTGCTTGTGTTATCTACTGAAGGAAAGACATATTTCATATGGGATTTCATATATGACTCTGTTTGAGCTGAAATCAGGTTTTTATAACTTAAGCTGTAATTTCGAGAGATATCGCGATAAGGTGAAAGTGATAACAGACTTTCATTTACGACCATGTCTTTTCGCATCCCTGCAGAACCATCACAATTTATCTCACATAGCATTGGCTGCGAGTCCCGAAACAACAAATCTATACGTGCACATGGCAGCGGAAATTGAGTAGGTTGAGCTGCCATAATAAACTGATGCAGCAAACAATCAAAATCGTAGAATTGCTGTATCCTACGATCAACTAAGTACGACTGAATAACCTTTTGGGCGATACTCAGAAGTGTAGAAGAGAACAGCTTATATTTTCCCCAGTCATTTGTAGAATAAAAATGTGGCTTAAGAAGATATTTTATAAAACGCGGATTCCGATATTTCTTACATTCATTATCGATAGTAAGAATCGAGCTTTTATATTCTTCAGGAAGATCGCGGCTATGCAATTCTATAAAATTGGAAGTGTGTGTATATATTTTATCCACGGTGAGCTCCTTTCGCTTAAGTCGCTAATATTATGTTAATCATCAACGGATGATAGAAGATTAATTGAAATTATTAAACCCATCAGTATGGAGAAAACGTTTACGACTCATCAAACCATAAATTGTATCTATAACCATATAGCTGGCCATTTGACATAATGTAAATCTTCAAAGGGTGTGAGTGTGGCAGAATAAGCGGATTAGCAGTAATTTGACCTGTTACCTGTGCAATCATTTCGTTATTAAAATTCGCTTTTTGCATGTTCCCGGCATATGAAAAACTATAATCCTTTCCCCATAATAATGAAAACCCTAATATGCAGGGATCATTGAGTCGCTTTTTTGACTTGATCGTAATGGTAATAGTATTTGATTCTCCACATTTACAGGATAGGCTATCTAGCGATAATTCAAGGCCACTACTTAGTATATATGGCTCGTCAGATACAACACCACATTTTTCACAATAGCAATGTAGGCGGGCATACTCTTTATAGTAGGGATGTATGTATTTGGCGTAGAATGCTTCGCCGCCGCAGGCAGGACATTTGCCAAACCTAAGTGGTGTTGCACTATCTATTTTATAGCCATTCTCATAGCAGAACTCTTCCCAGCGAAATCCTGTAGCATGAGCCTTGGATATAAGCGCATCTATCATTAGCTCAGATTGTTGCGCTACATTATCTTTAAGTCGGATGATTTGGGAGTATAATACCGTTTCATCATTTGCATAGCTGCTATTGATGCCATGATAGTTTTTGTGAATTTTTTTTATTCTGCTTTGCAAATCGGTATTTAGCCGATCTACCGTATTGTTTAATCTGAGATTAAAATCAAAAGCTTGCTTGAGAAAGGAGGCGGAACTAATGATCGAGAAGTCAATTGCTGCAATCTGGAAGTCAAATTCCATAGAAGGAATATCTTCGCACGAAAATAAATCTAAGTACCAACCATGTTCATTATATCCAAACAGCTTGTACATTTTATTGACAAATGTATTGTCAGACAAAATGAAACATGCATAATTCAAATAGCAACTAAGATCCTGGTTGCTGAAACCGTGAAGGTATACCCGAATGATGCTAATATCAGGCCTATCGACTGAAATCTTTATTTCCTTATTTTGGGTGAAATCATATTCAGCTTCGAACATTTTAGCGCGATCGCCCATTTTGATGTTTGGATTTCCTATTAACAAAAAGTTCCACGCGTGGCTTATGCAATAGTTTTCATTGACCATATTTAATATTGCAACAATCTCGCCTAATGTAAGACTACATTCGAGCAGTCGAATATAGTAAATATTTAGCGGCTCAACGCCTTGGGCAGTAGTCAACGTACCAATTACACTACGCGCATATCCAGCGAGGAAACCATATAATATTGTGTAGTTTTTTGAGAACATGGAAGTATGAGGTTTTACGCTATTGCAAGAAAACAAAAACAAATTTTCTATTGGAAGGTCACGCGCCAATATCCGCTTTGACCCAGGCTCAAAGCATTCCCCACAATAGCTACATGCCGGATGGTGTTCCGTCATAGAATCAACGTTATGATAATCGTTCTTGCCACATATAACATTGAGGTTTGCAAGCCAAAATAAATCATCACGTCCATGCCCTAGGAAACTGCCCACTTTACAGAAGTGAGTATTAAAGTATTTATGAATATTCTCTAGAGTGGCCGAGTCTTGATTGTAGATTGTAAGGTTACTTTGCCTGGAATATTCGGGAACCTTTTTGTTTAATATTCTCAAAAGGGACAGCTTATCTTTGTATTCAATCAGATTATAACATAAATCTTTAGTGACCATATGCATGAGTAAATCAGCATTGCCGCATGGGAAAAAGCCAACATTTTGCCTTGGTACACAAGCTGAAATCACATTGTGTATTTCGAACATTTTTTTTAGCGAAAAAAACTCTGATGGCATAAATATGATATAGGAGTTATCGCTAGAATGTTTGAGAAACTCAACTAATGAACGAAATGAATCCAATATCGTAAAAGGCGCGGTTAATTTTGTAGCATAGTATTCACCTATGAGTTCTTCAAACTTACTTAGGCAACATAAAATCACCATATCGGGTGCCGAGCACTGAGGATGCTCGCTCCGAGTCCCATTTAGGATAGCATCAAGCGTATCAATGTAGGCCGGATTGTTTGGAATAGGATAAGAACTACATGAAATATCCGAAGCCATGAAAGACCTAAAGTCGTCATATCCGTCAATAATGGTGTAAGCTTCCATCCACATTTCTCCATTCAGGGGGGGTCCGTGTCGCTTAATGCGATTACTCCTTAACAGCAGCTACTTGACAAAAACTATAACTATCGAACCTATTATTCATTCAAGTTATTTAATAAAATTATACCTTTAAAAACGGGTTATATCAATAGTTTTATGAAAATGGTGTGAACAGCATGACAAATTTGTCACGTTCCCATTTACAGCATCCTCATATAGAATAATATCACAAAATGTAAAGGAACGTGGTATATGCAAAAAGTATTGGCCCGATACGTCCTATGCGATCTTTTGAGAAAACAGTTTAATGGGAACAAAGCGCAGATGGCCCGGCAGCTGGACTTATCAGTCCGGACAGTTTATCGGATTTTGAACGGGGAAGAGGTGGAGCACAATGGGAACACTGCCTTGAGCCGTGCGCTTGATTATTACATTGAACACAGGATCCCACTTGAAAGCGCGTTTCACGACTTCATTATAGAAAACGATACTTCCGGTAAAATACTGGAGATCTTGCCCAAACAATATAGGGAGTTACTGGTAAAAACGACAACACTCAGCATTGATTGAAGAAGGAGGAAGCCATGACGCTGTTACCTGATCTATTTGATTTTGCGTATATTCCTAATTGGCATGAACAGCTTAATGAACTAGCGGCACTGGCCCTGCCGGAGCCATGGCGATTCAAAAACCCGAGCTACCAAGGTAAGAATTTAGAACACCCCATCCTAGAAAGGTACATACAAAGCGTTTTCCGAAAACAAGTCATCGACTATAATTCTGAGCCAGATCCCGACTATAAACCACGCTACCTTTATATTGCCAACGAATATGCTTGTTTTCACACAGGACTCTACACTAAGCGCTATAAACCGATTTACGGCTGCTTCAGCCGCAACAAGCGGCAGGACAGTATGTTGAATTGGTATCTGCGCGGGTTTGCCGACGAGGTATCTCCCTGGCTTCGTTACCTTTCCCCCTTGCCGGACAAGCCTCTCTACTATATGCCGCAACTCGGTATAAATTACTTTCCCGACTGGCCGATCCGTGTCAATGTCGATCATATTTTGTGCGATCCCGCAAATATGGAGCGTTTGCCGCAAGAAATCCGTACCGCACGCAATCTGCCCCTTCTCTTGGAAACGGCTGTTGAACTGGCGCGCAGAAGGGCAGAGGTGACGCCGGGCCTTATTGCGGCGCAGGTGTATCAGCAAAGAGTGCAATACCTTCTGCCTTTATGCCTGCTGGATATGGAGAGGCCGGATATCGCCATGACGCTCACCGTTATGGACGGCTACTATCTCGGCATCACCTGCCTCACGCTTGAGATGGCATATCAAAACGCGAGATTGCTGGCGCGGCCCTCCGCGCCTTGGCTGGTCGAACTCGTGGAATAACTGCCGCGAGAATATAGGTTGCCGCGCCGCGCTGTAAAAAGCAGTGCGGCGGTAACAATATAATAATTTAGCCCGATGGGCGGCACTTAGTGCTGCTTGTCGGGCTTTTTCGTTTGTTTTAGGCTAAGTGCCGGCCTGTCGGGCTCCGAAAGGAGCTTGACGCATGAAAATCCGATATGAGGACGCAGAAGGCAAGGTCATTGAGCTAGATGTTTCCACTGAGGTAGGGACGTTTTATTTGGCCGCCGTCGAAGCAGAAAAAAAGAACGACCGCAGGAACATGCGACCCGACCGGCACACGCCGCTATCTGCCTTCGACTATGAAGGCTCGGTCTTTGACGCAGGAGTAGATGTGGCAACGGAAGCCCTGCGGCGGATCGAGGCCGCCGCATTGAACGAAGCCATAGCGTGCCTGTCTCCCCGCCAGAGGGAGCTGGTTTCAAAAGTTTACTTTGAGGGTCGTTCTCTGGTGAGTATCGCCGCCGACGAAGGTGTTGGAGAGAGTGCCATCCGTGACCGTATGAAGCGGATTTGCAAAAAACTCAAAAAACATTTGGAATAGACCCTGCGATTTCACCTCTGCCGTGGCTAATAGTGAGGGCCATGGAAAAGAGCCCTTAGAAAGAGGTGAAAGGCCATGAACCACAGTCTAAAAATCCGCATTGGCAAAGCGCCTCCCCCGGGCGGCGTTGTCCAATGCAAAACCGTGACCCTGCGGGAACGCCTGCTTGGACGGCTCTTTGGCGCGCCACGCCGCATTATGGTGATCGTGCCCGGTAACAGCGTGAAAGAGTTAGACATCCGTGAAGTGCCGGAAACGGAGGGCGGTAACTGTGCCTGAGGTGAAGCCTGCGCTCCCCATGCCGGTCAAAGCAACGCCTTACCGGCATCAAATTGAAGCGTTCAACTTTGTGTGCAGATTGTTCGGCCTGCTTGCGGGAGGTGATGCGGATGGAGAAAGTCAAGGTGACGTGCAGCCTGTGCGGCAAGACCCTTCTCAAGCCGAAAAGCCGCGTCCGTGAGAACAACTTCTGCTGCGCATTACATTGCCAGCAATGGAACGCCATACGCCTCACGGAGTATAACCGCACGGCTAACTCACTCAATAAGCTAGGCGGCGCGGTATCCTCCCGCAAAAAGCACCGGGAGAAATTTTCCGGCACCGGCGAAGGCAAGGCTTACCGGAAGTTTTATGGCAGGCATGAGCACCGGGCGGCTGCGGAGGCCATGCTGGGTAGGCCCTTGCATCCCGGCGAGGTGGTACATCACCGGGACGGCAATAAGCTGAACAACGATCCCATGAATTTAGAGGTACTGCCCTCTCAGGCGGAACATACCAAGACCCAGCCCCGCGACGGCAAAGGCAGGTGGCGCAAATGAGTCTCACCCACAGTACCGGCGCGGCCCTACTCATGGAAATGGGGACAGGCAAGAGTTTGACCGCTATCGCCGTCACCGGCGCTCTGGCAAACGCTGGCCGGGTTCACCGGGTGCTGATCGTAGCCCCACTCTCCATCCTCGGCGTATGGGAGGATGAATTTCAGAAATTCGCGGACTTCCCGTATTGCCTCGCGGTTCTCTCCGGCAGCAGTGCCAAGAAGCTGGATATCCTCCGGCATATGACCGCGACCGCCCTACAGGTGGTTGTCGTGAACTATGAGAGCGCATGGCGTTTGGAAAAGGAGCTGGCTGCATGGAGGCCGGAGCTGATCGTCGCGGACGAGGGCCACAAAATCAAGACCCACAATATTTCGGCCAGCAAGGCCATGCACCGGCTGGGAGCAAAGGCCGGGTATCGGCTGCTGCTGACCGGCACCGTTATCACCAACAAGGCTATCGATGTGTTCAGCCAGTACAAATTCGTGAACCCAGCCATTTTCGGACACAGCTTCTATGCCTTCCGAAACCGCTACTTCGATATGGTGGGCTATGGCAATCATACGCCGGTCTTAAAGAAAGCAATGGAGGCCGAGCTGACGGAGAAGATGCACAGCGTGGCCTACCGGGCCACAAAGGCGGAATGCCTAGATTTGCCGGAAATCACGGATATGATGCGGCTGGTGGAGTTGGAACCTTCCGCCCTGCGGCTATACCAGGGCCTTGTGAAAGAGAGCTATGCGGAGCTTTCCTCCGGCGAGGTAACGGCAACGAACATATTGACCCGGCTCCTCCGGCTTTCCCAGCTTACGGGCGGCTTTCTCGGCAATGATGAAAGCGCCGCTGTGGAACAGGTCAGCGCGGCCAAGCTGGCGGCGTTGGAGGACATTCTGGACAGCGCAATGGCCGAGGGCAGGAAGCTGGTGGTTATCGCCCGCTTTCTCCCTGAAATCCGGGCTATCTGCAAGCTGCTGGAAAAGCGTGGGGTTCGATACTCAATCATAACCGGCGAGATAAAAAACCGCGATGAGCAGGTAGCACAATTTCAAAATGAACAGGAGGTTTCCGTGTTTGTGGGACAAATCGCCACGGCAGGCTTGGGGATCACCCTCACCGCCGCCAGCACGATGGTGTTCTACTCATTGGATTACAGTATGAGCAATTTTGAACAGACCAAGGCCCGTATCCATCGCGTCGGGCAAAGCGAACCATGCACCTATATCTTCCTCCTTGCCAAAGGCACCGTGGATGAAAAGGTGCTGCGGGCGCTAAAAAGCAAGGCTGACCTTGCAAAGACCCTTGTTGACGATTACCGCAGCGGCCTCAACCCGTTTGTGGCATAGGAGGATTGTAATGGACTCCAACATTATGTTCGAGCTGGCTGACCGGCTGCGGGAACTGCGCGAGGAAAAAGCCGCCGCCGAGCTTCGGCTCAAGGAACTGTCCGCTGAGATCGACGAGGTGGATTATCGCCTCTCCGAGCTGATGGCGGAAACCGAAACGCAGAACTTTACCCGGCAAGGCCTTATGTTCTGCCTGACAACCAAGACGCGCGCCTCAGCAATGGCTGGGCGCAAGGAGGAGCTGTTCTCCGCCCTCCGGGCAGAGGGCTATGGCGATCTCGTTTACGAAACGGTCAACGCAAATAGCCTCTCCGCCTTTGTAAAAGAGCAGATTGCGGAGAACGGTGATACCATCCCCGACTGGCTGAACGGGCTGGTCAACGTCTTTGAAAAAACCACGGTTGGCGTTCGCAAAAGCGTCAGATAATCAAGGAGGATTTCAAAAATGAGCAAAGAGCTTACCACCACAAGCGGCTTTATGCAGCTTGCTGACTTCAATATGAGCGCCACCATGGCCGAGGAATTAAACGGTCTCGAAGGAGGCTTTGACCGGGTGAAAATCCCATCCGGCGGCAGCACTATGTTCGAACTGCCGGCCGATACCGACGACGAGCCGGAAACCGTGAAGGAGTTTTCGGCGGTCATTCTCTATCACCATCCACTCCTGCAATACTACCGCGAGAAGTATACGGGCGGCAGCAATCCTCCCGACTGTGGCTCCTTTGACGGCGTGACCGGCGAGGGCGATCCGGGTGGCGCTTGCGCCAAATGCCCGCTCGCACAGTTTGGCTCCGGCGAAAATAACGGCAAAGCCTGCAAGAGCCGCCGCCGTGTATTCCTGCTGCGTGAGGGCGAGATATTCCCGCTGATCCTCTCCCTGCCCACCGGCTCCCTTAAAGAGTTCACGCGCTACATCAAGCGGCTGCTCAGCAAGGGCAAAAAAAGCAATATGGTCGTGACGCGCTTCACGCTCAAGAAGGCAATAAACGCCAGCGGAATCGCCTATTCGCAGGCGCAGTTTACTGTAGATCGCCCTTTAACCGGTGAGGAGCAGGCGTTGATTAGCGGTCTGACGGAGCAGGTCAGGGGATATAGCCTCCACATGGGTTTTGAAGCGGACGAGTCCGCCGAGGCGGTGATTGACCCGGATACCGGCGAAATCATTGAACCGCTGAACTGACAATATTGCCCGGAGCGGGAGTGGAGGCTTTGCCTCCCCTCCCATATGCCGGGTTGGAAGGAGCCGATATGAATTATACCTGCGTAACAACGCTGAAAAAGATACGGGACTATTTGGCTGGGGCCGCCATCGTGGCCTTCGACTTTGAAACCTCGCCCACAGAGGAATACCGATCCGAGGATCGTGCCGCGCTGGACGCGCACAAATCGGCCATTACCGGCGTGAGCTTTTCGGTATCCGAAGGCAGCGCCATCTATGTGCCGCTGCGGCACCGGGCCGGGCGCAATATCCAAAAGCCGGAGATGGTCATGGACTATCTGCGGACGGCGGTATTTGAGAACGCAGCCATTATCAAGGTGGCCCACAATCTCGCCTTTGAGGCCATGTTTCTCTATGCCCTCGGCGTGGTGGTGCAGCCGCCCTGCTATGACACCATCGCGGCGGCGCAGCTTACCCTGAAAAGCAACACCCAGTTCCGGGGCCTTTCGGACAGCGGCCTCAAAACCCTTGTGCCGCAGCTTTTCGATACGGAGTTGCCGGACTTTGAAACCGTGACAGGCGGTCACGCTTTCGACGAGCTGAACCCGCAGGATGCGGAAACTGTGCGCTATGCCTGCGCCGACAGCGACTATGCCTTACGGCTCTATCACCTGTTCAACGGCTGGTTCGACAAATACCTGCCGAAGCACCGCGTTATCGTGGAGCAGGTCGAAAGCCCTACGGCGGTCTATTGCGGCCTCATGCGCTACAACGGACTGCTCATGGACAGGACGGCTATGGAGCAAAAACAGGCGGAGGCCGAGGCGCGCCTTTCAAAAATCCGAGAGGAGATCGCCTTTATCATCGGCGACGTGGAGATCGGGGCCAACGCCTCCACCTCCGCTTTCAAAAGTTATCTTTACAATGACCTCGGCCTGCCGGTGGTGAAAACCACGGCCAAGTATCAGGAAGCGGCGGATGATGAGGCCATGATTTTGCTGGCGGAATGGTGCCGGGAAAATCGTCCGGAGCTTACCCGGCTCTTTGAACTGGTGCAGGAATACCGGCGCTGGGGGAAAATCAAGGGAACCTATCTGGACGGTTATCTGCGGCATATCAACGCCGCCACGGGCCGTATCCATCCTGACCTTATGCCCCTCGGTACGGAAACGGGCCGTTTTGCCGCGCGAAATCCCAACATGCAGAACTGCCCGCGCAAGGACAATGATCCCATCGGTATCCGCTCCATGATTGTGGCACCGGAGGGCTGCATCCTGCTCTCGCTGGATTTTTCGCAGATTGAGCTGCGCGTCGGGGCCTTCTACTGCCGGGATGAAAAAATGCTGGAAACCTACCGTGACGGCGGGGACATTCACGCGCAGACCACCTCGGTCATTTACAACATCCCCTTTGAGCAGGCGGCGGATAAAAGCGCCGAACATTACAAGGAGCGCCGGACGATTGCGAAAAACTGCAATTTCGGCGTATTCTTCGGACTGTTCCCGCGCGGCCTGCAAAGGACGCTGAAATTCAAGGCGGGGTTGGATGCCTCCATCACCGACTGCGAGAAGATCATTGCAAACCTGAAATCAGGGTATCCGCAGCTTGCGCTCTGGCAGGAGGTCGCAAAGCGGCAGGCCGCCGCGCGCCGGTATTCGGAAACGTGGCTGGGCCGCAGGCGCTATCTGCCGAACATTACCTCCGAGGATTGGGGAAAGCGCAGCTTTGCCGAGCGGTGCGCTATGAATACGCCGATTCAGGGCACGGCGGCGGATATTTTGAAGCTGGCGCTTGGCCGCCTGATTGTGAAGCTGCCGCAATATCCGTGGCTGCGGCCCCTGCTGCAGATCCATGATGAGCTGGTGTTTGAGCTGCCCGCCGACAAGGTAGAGGAAGCGACGGCGCTGATCCGTTCTTGCATGGAGGCCAAGCCTTTCCCGGAATTTGACGTGCCGATCATTGCCGAGGAGGCCTTCGGGCCGAGCTTCGGCAGCTTGGCGGAAATGGAGCGAGCCTATGAGCCATGTGAATTTATATAACGCGGAGGGCTATCTTGACCCGACCGCCTATGAAGCCTTGACCCGCATCGAGCAGGAGGCGAAAAAGACCGCATTTCGACCGCTGGTGTTCATCTCCTCGCCTTTTGCCGGGGATACCCAGCGCAACACGAAACGGGCGCGGGGCTTCTGCCGGTTTGCGGTGTCAAAAAACTGTATCCCCGTCGCGCCGCATCTCCTGTTCCCTCAATTCATGGAGGAGGACGATCCGGCCCAGCGCGACCTCGGCATCTTTTTCGGCATGGTGCTCATGAGCAAGTGTCAGGAGGTGTGGGTATTCGGGCGCAACATCACAAAGGGCATGGCTGTTGAGATTGAAAAGGCCAAGCGGCGGGGTCTGCCCGTCCGATATTTCAGCGACCGGTGCGTGGAGGTGCTCGCTCCATGAGGAAAGCCTTAAACATCCCGCTGGAAGAATTTCTCCGCCCGTTTTTTGACCCTGCAGAGAAGGTCTGCCTGCGAATATTTGACGATAGAAAGACAGGAACCTTCAAAGGGGCCAAGCTGGAAGCAGCGGCGGGCAAAATCGCGGCCGTCGCTGACACCCTACACAAGCACAACGAGAAACACCGGGGTATCTATTTTGTGGTGAACTTCGGCGGCCATGAGGATACGGAGATCACCCGAATCAACGCACAGTTTATGGAGTGCGACGAGTTGTCTTTGGAGGAGCAGCTCCGGCAGATCGAGGCGTTTCCGCTGGAGCCGTCGCTCATTGTAAAAACCCGCAAATCCCTGCATACCTACTGGCTCATCAAGGACGGCGATGTGGCAGCCTTCCGCCGGGTACAGAAGCGCCTTGCAGCGCAGTTTCACGGAGACAAAACCTGCGTCAATGAGAGCCGCGTCCTCCGTCTGCCGGGCTTCTACCATTGCAAAGAGGAGCCGGTCATGGTGGAGTGTATTCATTTCCGCCCAGAGCTTCGCTATACGCAGACTGAACTGGAAGCGACGCTCCCTGTGGTAACGGACGAGCCTGCCGGAGTGGTACCGGCCACGGTCAAGGGTACCCGCAAGGGCCTCATGCTGGTACAGCGGCGATGCGCGTTTATCCAGCATTGCCGGAACAACGCGGCCTCCCTCTCGGAGCACGACTGGTATGCCATGATTACAAACCTCTCCGTTTTCGAGGGCGGCGATCAGGTCATCCATCAATACTCGGCGGCCTATCCAAAGTACACGGCCGCTGAAACGCAGGACAAAATCGATCACTTCCTCGCCAGCGGCACAAAGCCCATGACCTGCCGCACCATTGCGGAAAAGGGCTTCAACTGCCCGAAGCTGGCGACGGGGGAATGTGGCTGCAAGGCCCCTGCGGCCCTGTGCTTTCAGGCTCTGACCGTAGAGGAGCTGCGCGAGGCCCTTTCCGTCCAGCCGGTGGGCGCTTCCGCTGTGGAAAGCATGGCCGTGGCGCGGGATTTCGTCAAGGACTATCTCTACAACATAGAGCCGGTGGTGGCGGCCACTTTCCTTGAATACGAGCTGCGGGAACACTTCGGCATCAAAACCGGCGCAGCAAAAACTCTTGTTTCCTATCACCGAGAGTTATACAAGGAATACCGGCAGCACAAGGAAACCCGGCGTGAGGCCGAAGGAGCCGAACTGCCGGATTGGTACGAGCCGACCGAGCGCGGAGGGCTTCGTTTCATTTCCGGCCTGTTGGCAAATCATCTGGCGGAGCAGGTCAACGCCTTTTACGGCGCAGGCAGCTATTTTCGCTATGAGGGCGGCGTTTACCGGCCCAGCGAGGATTTGTGGGCGGCGGCGAAGGTGCGGGAGCACATGCTGCCGCGCTATGCCTCTATGCAGGCCATCAACGACACCGTAGGCCAATGGCGTATGCTTATTCAGAAGCCGGTGCGGGAGATCAACTGCAACGCCTTCATCCTCAATCTGCAAAACGGCCTTTACAATGCGCTGGACGACAGCTTCAAGGCCCATACGCCGGACTATATCTCCACGGTGCAGATCGGGGCCAGCTATGAGCCGGGCGCGGCCTGCCCGCGCTTCGCGGAATTTTTGCGGAGCATGATTCACGAGGAGGAAATCCCCCTCATACAGGAGATATTTGGCTATCTGCTGGTGCCTGTGAATAAGGCGCAGAAATCCTTCGTATTTGTGGGTGCGCCCAACGCAGGGAAATCGACGCTGCTCTCCGTGGCGCAGGAAATCCTGCTGGGCGCGGATAATGTGTCCAACATCCCGTGGCAGGGCCTCGGCGACCGCTTCAATAAGGCGGAGCTGTTCGGCAAGCTGGCAAATATCTTCGCCGACCTGCCCAGCCGGAGCATTGACGATAACGGTATGTTCAAGGCGCTCACCGGCGAGGACTTCATTACCGCCGAGCGGAAGAACAAAGACCCCTTCTCTTTCCGGCCCTATGCCCGACTGCTGTTTTCCTGCAATGAGATACCGCGCAATTACGGTGACCGCTCGGACGGCTTCTACCGCAGGCTCCTGATTATCCGCTTCGACCACTCCGTGCCCAAGGCGCAGCGTGACCCGAATCTGCGGGAAAAGCTCATTGTGGAGCGCAACGGCATCCTCATGTGGGCCATTGAGGGCTTGAAGCGCCTGATCGCCAACGGCTATACCTTCACGGAAACCGAGGCCACGCAGGCGGAGCTGCGCCGCTACAAGGTAGAGAGCAACAGCGCCCTGCTGTTCGTGGACGAGTGCTGCGAGCTGAACGAGGAGGCGGAATATCCACGCGAGGACTTGTTCCAGCAATACCGGGATTACTGCAATAAAAACGGGCTGAAATCCATGTCGCAGGCCAACTTCAATAAGGACGTGGAGTCTATCAGCCCGTCAATTACCCGTAAAACCGACCGTTTGGGAAAGCGCCGCATATGGCGCGGCCTGCGGTATCAGGACTGATTTTTGACAGGATTTGACGGGCATTTGACAGGTCTGAAACAGGCGAAAAGCCTTGCTACATGGGCATCCGGACGCTTTTGACGGCTTTTTTGTATTTCTTGCATTGAACCAGATAGGTAAAAGAATATATAGCAAAAAAGAGAAAAAATTTAGAAATATATAAAGAAGTGGGAAATCGCCGTCAAATCCGTCAAGCTGTCAAATCGAAAGAAAGGCGCGCATATGGAAAAAGACATCGTGGCCGCGATCCTGCGGCATTTGAAAGCCCGGCCCCGTTGCTTTGCATGGAAAACCCACGGCGGGATGTACGGCACGGCGGGTATCCCGGACATCATCGCCTGCATAGACGGCAGGTTTTACGCTTTCGAGGTCAAGCAGCCCGGTGGGCGGCTTACCCGATTGCAGGACGTAACGCTCAACAAAATTAAGGCCGCTGGCGGCGTTGCTGTCATGGTGACTTCGGTGGATGAGGTCAAACAGGCGCTGGCGGAGAAAGGAGCAGCACAATGACGGCAAAAGAATATCTCGGGCAGGCTTACCGCCTCGACCAGCGCATCAACAGCAAAATCGAACAGGTCTCCTCTTTGAACGAACTGGCGACCAAATGCACGACATCCCTCACCGGGATGCCCCGCAACCCCAACCACGCCACTTCCCGCATGGCGGATGTGGTGGCGAAGATCATCGACCTGCAGGCGGAGATCAACCGCGACATCGATACGCTGGTGGATCTGAAGCGTGAGATCGTTTCCGTCATCAAGGGCATCGAAAACCTTGAGTTCCAGACTCTTCTGGAGAAACGGTATCTGTGTTTTCTTACCTGGGAGCAGATCGCCGTGGACATGGGATACGACCTGCGCTATCTCCACAAGCTCCATAATCGGGCGCTCATGGAAGTGAAAGTCCCCGTCCTCCAGTAAAGAGGACACTAAAAGACATCGAAAGACACCCCGGCCCTGTGATATCATTATAATTGCCAAGAGCATAGGGAGAAGCCTTCGCGGGAGAAATCCTGTGGGGGCTTTTTTTGCCCGGAAGGAGGTGCATCGATGCCAAGAAAACCAAAGCGGCCCTGCTCTTCCCCCGGCTGTCCCAGGTTGACCGACGGCCGCTACTGTGAAGAACACGCCAAAGCCGAAGCCAAACGCTACGAGAAGTATGACAGAGACCCCGCTGTACGCCGTAGGTATGGGCGCGCATGGAAACGTATCCGTGACAGCTATATACAGCAGCACCCTCTGTGCGAGAAATGCGGGGAGACCGGTAAGCTCACGCCAGCCGAAGAGGTGCATCACAAGCTGCCGCTCTCGCAAGGCGGAACACACGAACAGAGAAATTTAATCGCTTTGTGTCAACCCTGTCACTCAAAGATCCACGCTGAACGTGGCGACAGATGGCACAACAAATAAGCGGACTGTGCTGATGTTCCGTGCACAGCTCGCTTATGTTGAGTATGACCTACTTTTTGAAGAGGTCGGAATGTGTGCCGGTATCTACAAGAGTCAAAGTCAGAATGTCGTTTTCGATCAGGTAGATGAGAAGCCAGTCAGGTTTGACGTGACATTCCCGGAATCCGGCGTAGTTACCTGACAGACCGTGGTCGCGGTACTTTTCATCAAGCTGCTTGCCCTGACGCAGCAGATCGACTACCTCGTCCAGCGCAGAGGGGTCAAGACCACGTCTTTTCATCAGCTTGTAGCTTTTTTTATAAGCCGTGGTGAATTTGACCTGGTACATCAGTCGTCAAGCGCCGCTCTGAGTTCTTCCATGCTGGCATATCCTTTCACGTCAGGGTCGCGGGATATACGTCTTGCTTCCGCCATTGCGTTCAGCGTCTGTGCGCTGTACTGTGGTACCTCGACCGCAAACGGTAGCCCGCCGCGGAGGACACACTGATGAAGAAACAGATTTACTGCGGAGGACATATCCAGGCCAAGATTGGCAAAAAGATCATTCGCCTGGGCTTTGATGTCCGAATCAATACGGACTTGAGTGGGAGTTGTAGCCATATGATCATCTCCTTTCGACCCTACTCATATTATACGCACTTTGGTTTACGTTGTCAATCATATAGACAACAATTCAAAAAAGCGTTAACAACCATAGTATGCCCTAGGGGACGGTCAAATCTCCGGGCCCTTTATCCCGTGCAACGGGCGTGGGGTCGCGTGTTGAAAATCGCATAAGTTTCCGGGGGAATAGCCCACAGAGTGAAGGAGGTGTAAAAACATGGGGCAGAGGGGACCTAAACCTGGCTCCGGCGGCAGACCGAAGAAGCCGATCGTGGATAAGATCACAGACGGCAATCCCGGCAAGCGTCCATTGACCGTCATTGATTTCAAAGGCAATGCGGCGGATCTGGAAGGCGAGGCGATGCCCAAGCCAACCGAGTTCCTTTCTGCAAAGCAAAAAGACGGCTCCACGCTTTGCGCCGCCGAGATATATGAAACTGTGTGGAAATGGCTGTCTGACCGAGGATGCGCCGCCATTGTTTCCCCACAGCTCATGGAACGTTTCGCTATGGCGAGCGCCAGATGGATCCAATGCGAGTCCATCACCAGCGAGCTGGGCTTTTTAGCAAAGCATCCCACTACGGGCGCGGCGATCCAATCGCCCTATGTGGCTATCGCAAACACCTACATGACGCAGGCCAACCGCCTGTGGTCAGAGATTTTCCAGATCGTCCGTGAAAACTGCACCGGCGAATACAACGGTGCGATTCCCCATGATGACGTGATGGAGCGTCTGCTCCTCGCAAGGAAAGGAAAATAAGCGATGATCGAAAAAGTCAGTCCGTGCCACCCGGATAAGGTGGCGGACAGAATCGCGGGCGCAATCGTTGATCTCGCGTATGGCGTGGAAGCCGACCCCAAAATCGCTGTAGAGGTTCTTATAGGTCACGGCGTGTGCCACGCGATTATTGAAACCACAGCCGATATATCCGAAGCGGACATAGCGGCTGGAATATTCAGAATCGCGGGTGCGGTTCGTGCGGATATCCGTATCGTGCCGCAGGACAAGCGGCTCACGGACAATCAGAAGCATGGCTTCCGCTGCGGCGATAATGGCGTGTTCAAAGGGATGCCGCTGACATTCGAGCAACGGGAACTCTCCCAAACCGCCCGTGAGATTTACGCAAAGTACCCTTTTGACGGCAAGTACATCATGGACGGCAGCAGGCTCATCATCTGCCAAAGCAACGCTCCGACCGCATCGCTGCGCGAGTTGTATCCGACAGCGGAGATCAACCCGCTTGGCGACTGGACGGGCGGCACAGATGTGGACACGGGCGCGACAAACCGCAAGCTGGGTTCAGATATGGCGGACTCTGTCACAGGCGGCGGTCTGCACGGCAAAGACCTCTCGAAAGCCGATGTGTCCGTAAACATCCACGCCTTTTTGAAAGCACAGGAAACGGGAAGGTCCGTGGCGCTGTGCTGCGCTATCGGCGACACCGCCGTGGACGGCATTCCGTATGCGGAGATCGTGGAGGAAGCGAGAGGGTATATCCGTTCCGTTGGCGGATTCGAGAAATTTGCGGAATGGGGGCTGTTCTGATGCTGATTGAAAAGAAACAAACGAAGGAGCTCCTCCCCACCGATTACAATCCTCGCAAAGACCTGAAACCCGGCGACTCCGAATACGAGAAGCTGAAACGCTCTATCGAACAGTTCGGATATGTGGAACCGGTTATTTGGAACAAGACCACGGGGCATGTGGTTGGCGGTCACCAGCGTTTGAAGGTCCTCATCGACATGGGCATATCCGAAGTGGAATGCGTTGTGGTGGAGATGGACGAGGAGAAAGAAAAAGCCCTCAACATCGCGCTCAACAAGATCTCCGGCGAGTGGGATAGGAGCAAGCTGGCGCTGCTCATCGCAGATTTGCAGGGCGCGGAATTCGATGTATCCCTTACGGGCTTTGAACCCGCCGAGATCGACGCACTCTTCAAAGAAACGCTCAAGGACTGCGTCAAGGAGGATGACTTCGATGTGGACGCTGAACTGGAGAAGCCCTGCTTCTCCAAGAGCGGAGACGTGTGGACGCTCGGACAGCACAGACTGGTCTGCGGCGACAGCACCAAGGCGGAGACCTTCGACCTTCTTATGGCCGGTCGGAAAGCAAACTTGGTCATCACCGACCCTCCGTACAATGTCAACTACGAAGGCTCGGCGGGCAAAATAAAAAACGACAACATGGCAGACGATGCCTTTTATAATTTCCTCCTGGCGGCATACGTGCAGATGCACGCTGCGATGGCGGACGACGCCTCCATCTATGTGTTCCATGCCGACACGGAAGGGCTGAACTTCCGCAGGGCTTTTGCCGATGCGGGTTTTTATTTGTCCGGCTGCTGCATTTGGAAGAAGCCGAGCCTGGTGCTTGGGAGAAGCCCGTACCAATGGCAGCACGAGCCTGTGCTGTTTGGCTGGAAGAAAAACGGTAAGCATCAGTGGTACACAGGGAGGAAGGAAACCACCATTTGGGAGTTCGATAAACCCAGAAAGAATAGCGACCATCCGACCATGAAGCCCATTCCGCTGCTTGCGTATCCCATTATGAACTCCAGCATGAGCAATACGGTGGTACTGGATCCATTTGGCGGATCGGGAAGTACCCTCATTGCCTGTGAGCAGACTGACCGAATCTGCTATACCGTGGAATTAGATGAAAAGTTCTGCGATGTGATCGTGAAGCGGTACATTGAGCAGGCCAGCTCTGCGGATGGGGTGGCCGTTCAACGTGACGGTCTGATCTACAAATATTCGGAATTGGCGGTATAAGATGGATAATTTGACCCTTGGCAGTTTGTTTGACGGCTCCGGCGGCTTTCCTTTGGGCGGCTTGATTTCCGGCATTACCCCTGTGTGGGCGTCAGAAATTGAGCCGTTTCCTATTCGGGTAACGACTAAGCGGCTGCCTTTTATGAAACACTACGGCGACATCTCCCAGATGGATGGCGGGAAGATCGAACCTGTGGACATTATCACTTTCGGCTCGCCTTGCCAGGATATGAGCGTAGCGGGCAAGCGCAGCGGCTTGGACGGTGAACGCTCAAGCCTTTTTTATGAAGCCATCCGGATCGTAAAGGAAATGAGGTGCGCCACAAATGGCAAATACCCAAGATACATCGTGTGGGAAAACGTTCCCGGCGCTTTCTCATCAAACAAAGGCGAAGACTTTAAGGCCGTCCTCGAAGCGGTCATCGGCATCGCAGAGCCGGATGCCCAGGTGCCTATGCCTGAAAAAGCAAAATGGCCATATGCCGACGTTTACATGGGAGACGGATGGAGCATTGCGTACCGGACTCTTGACGCGCAATATTGGGGAGTGCCCCAACGAAGGAAACGCATCTTCCTTGTCGCAGATTTTGCAGGCCGGGGCGCCGGAAAAGTATTATTTGAGTCCGAAGGCGTGTCAGGGTATTCTGCGGAGAGCTTCCGCGCGTGGCAAGGAGCTGCCTGCCATTTTGAAAGCGGCGCTCGAACGCCAAGCATCCGTTTAAGCGACCGAGACGTTATTGAAGCGGCTGGCTTTTGCACGGAGCATTCCGCGAAGGCGCGGTCGATAGGGTATGAAAAAGAGACGTCCCCTACGCTCCGTGCGGGTGTTGTTCCAGCGGCGATTGCCCTGGAGAACCATCCGACTGACCGTCGTGTGAAGGTTTCTACGGACGGAATGGTACAGACGCTTCCTTCCCGTATGGGAACCGGCGGCAACAATGTGCCGCTTGTGCTAAAGATCCATTCCGGATGCGAGGGAGGCGGCAAAGGTGCGCTCATCCAAGAGGACAGATCTGCTACACTGTCGTGCAATAACGACCAGACGGTTTTCGTACCATCCGTATATGACGGCAAGCAGGTCACATCAAAGACCAATCGTTCTAACCCGCAACCCGGCGCTCCGTGCCACACGCTTGCGGCGGGGAGTGCGGATTCGACGGTGGTCTGCTACGGAATCTGCTCCGACAAGTCTAACGCCATGCTTTCGGACAATCCGCGCAGCGGCGTTTATGAAGCCAACTCCTCGCGCACACTCGATGCAAACGGCGGCAATCCATCCTGTAACCAGGGTGGCATTGCCGTAGTGGAAAGCTATGTTCTTCAAAATCCCATGATCGGTCGGGAGGACAAGAACGGCTTCCAGGGCGACGGTGTGGATGAGGATGTCGCCACCATCGACCGGCATGCGGTGTATGCCATGACCACTGGAGAATTTGCGCAGTTCTGCAAGGAGCGATCGCCAACGCTTATGGCGCGGGATTATAAAGCCCCCACCCTTGTAGCGGAAGGTTTCACCAGCACGATCCAGAACGGGTACACCGTCCGCAGGCTGATGCCTACCGAGTGCGCTCGTTTACAGGGCTTCCCGGATTGGTGGTGCGATGACCTGGGGATCGACGAACCGGCCATGGAGGACATCCGCTATTGGTACGATGTGTTTGAAACGCACCGTAAGATCATGGGGACTTTCTCCAAGCCGAAGACGCAGAAGCAGATTGCCAAGTGGCTGAAAAAACCGTACAGCGACGCCGCCGAGTATAAGATGTGGGGAAACGGCGTCGCTCTGCCGTGCGTGGCTTTTGTGCTTTGCGGCATTGTTTGGTATGCACAAAACACGGGCTGAAATGTGCGGATATAATCTACATCGCAAAAGCGTGGATATAACTGGATATATCGGGACGCCGACGGTAATATGTGACTACCCAAATAAAGGAGGTCACTATCATGACGATCACAATTAAGGCACAGGGCGCGGACCGCAAACGCCTAGTTCAGAACATTTCCAAGTGGCTGGACGTACCCGCAAAATACTGCGGCGCGCCCACTTTCAACTATGAAGTGGATTACTTTTCCATCGACAAGAACGGCAGCCTGCACTTTGACGACCGCGCCGACAACGAAGTTGTAGAGCGTCTCCTCCAGCACATCTGCGACGCGGGCTTTGATATCGATCAGAGCCACACAGAGGATGGGGCGGAAGAATCCGAAATCCCCGTCCATCGCATTTCCGTGCCCCGCGGCCTTTTTACGGAGACAGGCCTTAAAAACCTCAAGGGCATTATTGCCGCCAAGGGCAAACTCATCCGGAAAGCCCTGGCGGTGGATGCCCTCCCCGTAGAGATCTCGGACACGAAGGTCTCTTTTCCCTGGTTTTCGGGCATACCGGCCCCGGAGGAACTCAAAGCATATGACGCCTTCATTGGTAAGCTGTGCGAAATGGCTCGAAATCAGAAGCGTGTGGTGGCAAGGGAGCGGGAAACAGGAAACGACAAATATGCGTTCCGTTGTTTCCTTCTGCGCCTTGGCTTTATCGGAACCGAATTTAAAACCGAACGGAAGATCCTGCTCCGCAACTTGAGCGGTTCTTCCGCGTTCAAAAGCGGTGCGAAGAAAGGGGACGGCTATGAAGTTTCCGAGTAAAGAAACGGTGGAAGCTGTCCGCAGACAATTTCCCAAAGGCTGCCGGGTGGAGTTGGTGCGAATGGACGATGTTCAAGCGCCGCCCGCAGGCACAAGAGGGACGGTCACCGGTGTAGATGATATCGCCAGCATTCTGGTTTGCTGGGACAATGGGAGCAACTTGAACGTGGTCTGGGGCGCAGATGCCTGCCGCCGCATTTGAAAGGATACCATCACCATAATATAGACAATTCCAAAGGGAAATCATTGTGTAGTTTATAGTTGCGAAATGCCTGGATATATCCGCGAACAGACGGTAATATACAGCTACCCAAAGGGGAAACAGCGAGACGGAGGACTACACAATGAAAGAATACAAAGCGCTTAGAGCCCAGGTCGAGAACATCAAAACCGAGAACGACCTCAAAAGCGCGCACATCCGCATTTGCCAAGCCTATAGCGCTGGCCGCATCAGCCACGAGCAGTTCATGAAACTGCGAGAGGGGATGATCGCAAGGAGAGCCGAAAAGGGCTTTTCCTGGGGCAAGGGCATTTGAACAAAGGCAATGGAGGTATGCACCATGTGGAAAGAAGGAAGTATCAAGGTTTGCGGAACCATTTTTCATTACTGGATCAAGCAGTACGATGTGGGTTCATACTTTGGAATTGATGGCGGCAGGATTTCAAAGCTGACGCTGAAGCGAAACGGCGAAATCGTCTGCAGCTACGACAGAGGCTGGGACATTAGGCCGGTTGATGAATCGGCACAGCTTGCCCTGGAGCGCCTACTGCAAAGCGAGAAGAAGTAATTAACCCAAGAAGCTAATTTTACCGGAACGAGCCGAAAGGCTCTGTTCCTCTCTACAGCCACAGGGCTGTTTTTTTATGCCCGCACTTGAGGTATATGAGAGGCAGACGCGCTTTTGAGAAGCGGACGGGCTTTTCGGCTTTAGCTGGAAACAGATGATATGGAACCGGTAGGACGAAGGAGGCGACCACGTATCCGAAAGCTGAAAACATATAAGCCGACGCAATTTAAGGCCGGAAGCTCCCGCTACGATAAGGAGGCCGCCGACTATGCGGTCGCCTTTATTGAATGCCTGTGCCACACCAAGGGTACCTGGGCGAGAAAACCCTTTGAACTGATCGACTGGCAGGAACAGATCATCCGGGATGTGTTCGGGACGCTGAAGCCCAACGGTTACCGCCAGTTTAATACCGCGTATATCGAGATCCCCAAGAAACAGGGCAAGTCGGAACTAGCAGCCGCTGTGGCTCTGCTTCTGACCTGCGGTGACGGGGAGGAACGCGCGGAGGTCTATGGCTGTGCCGCCGACCGGCAGCAGGCATCCATCGTATTCAATGTTGCCGCCGATATGGTTCGCATGTGCCCCGCGCTGTCCAAGCGGGTCAAGATACTGGACTCCCAGAAAAGGCTCATATACCTCCCAACAGGCAGCATCTACCAGGTACTTTCCGCTGACGTTGGAAACAAACACGGCTTCAACACCCACGGCGTCGTATTCGATGAGCTGCACACGCAGCCGAACCGAAAGCTGTTTGACGTCATGACCAAGGGTTCCGGCGACGCGCGGATGCAGCCACTGTATTTTCTCATTACCACAGCGGGTAACGACACCAAGTCCATCTGCTATGAGATCCACCAAAAGGCAAAGGATATCATCGAGGGCAGAAAGATAGACCACACCTTTTATCCCGTTATCTACGGTGCGGATGAGGCGGACGATTGGACGGATCCCAAAGTGTGGAAAAAGGCCAACCCGTCCCTGGGGATCACGGTAGGCATCGACAAGGTGCGCGACGCCTGCGAGTCCGCCAGGCAGAATCCCGGCGAAGAGAACGCATTCCGACAACTCCGACTGAACCAATGGGTCAAACAGGCCGTCCGTTGGATGCCGATGGAGAAATGGGACAACTGCGTCTTTACCGTCAATGAGGACGAACTGGAAGGCCGTGCCTGTTACGGCGGGCTGGACTTGTCCTCCACAATGGATATCACCGCCTTTGTGCTTGTGTTCCCGCCGGAGGACGAGGAGGACAAATACATCATCCTGCCGTACTTCTGGATACCGGAGGACAATATCGATCTTCGTGTTCGGCGCGATCATGTGCCATATGATGTGTGGGAGCGGCAGGGATATCTGCAAACGACAGAAGGCAATGTAGTCCACTACGGCTACATTGAAAAATTTATCGAACGCTTGGGCGAGCGCTACAACATCCGTGAGATCGCCTTCGACCGCTGGGGCGCTGTGCAGATGGTGCAGAACCTTGAGGGGATGGGCTTTACGGTGGTTCCTTTCGGACAGGGTTTTAAGGATATGTCCCCGCCCACAAAGGAGCTTATGAAACTGGTGCTGGAAGAAAAAATCGCCCACGGCGGGCATCCCGTCCTCCGCTGGATGATGGACAACATCTTCATCCGCACCGATCCGGCGGGTAACATCAAGCCGGACAAGGAGAAATCCACAGAGAAGATCGACGGCGCGGTCGCCACTATTATGGCGCTAGACCGGGCGATACGCTGCGGAAACGACAACCAAGCCTCTGTGTATGATGACCGTGGGTTATTATTTATCTAACTCCGTGCAATAATTAACCTGATAGGTAAATTTTCGTTGACTTGAGTCCATTGCTCGATTATACTATTATTAACCTATGTGGTAAATAGTGATGAGCAAAACGCAAGTTTTGCAAAGACGAGGCACAATATATAGATTTCAAGCAAGTCAGACGGAGCTATTTATTGTATTCCCTCTTGAGCAAATCGGAGTTTTGCTCATCCCTGATGTGGTAAACAATGAGGAGGTGATTGGCTGTTTGCAAATTGAATATAAAAATAGAAGCATCGAAAAAGTTTGCGTTAATGCTTCGGCAGCCGAGAGGAAGTATGGATCACGAATGGCTGAGTTGATTCAACAAAGAATTGATCAAATACGTTCTGCGGATAGTGTCGAACAGATGATTCAATTCAAGATCGGTCGATGCCATCCGTTGCATCAGAATCGAGAAGGTCAGTATGCTGTTGACCTTGTTCATCCGCAACGACTCGTGTTTACCAAAAAAGGAATGGAGATAGAAATCGCTTATATTATCGAGATAATTGATTATCATTGATAGTATAGTAAACGAGAGAAGGAGGAAACCATGATGACGAGAAGTCGAAGCTATATTGCCACACCGCCAGGCGCTACGATAAAAGAGCAGCTTGAGGATCGGGGGATGAGCCAAAAAGAGTTTGCTTCTCGCATGAATATGTCGGAGAAGCATATTAGCCACTTAATCAACGGAGAGGTTCAGCTTACCCCAGACGTTGCCTATCGGCTTGAAATGGTGCTTGGACTACCCGCACGCTTCTGGAATAATTTAGAAGCAATCTACAGGGAAAAGATCGCCCTCGCTGAAGCTGAAAATGCTCTCGAAGAGGACATCGAACTTGCGAAAAAGTTACCGTATAAAGAAATGTCCGAATACGGTTGGGTTCCGGCAACGCAGAAAAAAGAAGAACGTGTAATTATGCTGAGAAAGTTCTTTGAAGTTGTGCAGTTGACGGTACTAAGCAACGAAAAACTAATACCTGGTATTGCTTGCCGACGCCTATCTATGAGTGAAAAAGCGGATTTTGCCCTCATCGCCTGGTCTCAAAAAGCAAAACTGGACGCAAGAAGTGTTCAGACAGCTCCAATCGACCTCAAAGGGTTAACAAGCAACATTCCTGCGATTAGGGCGATGACAACAAAGGATCCACAAATATTCTGCGGAGAATTGGTAAAACTACTGGCTGGATGTGGAATTGCAGTTGTATTTCTGCCACATATCGGTGGTTCTTTCCTGCATGGTGCGACTTTTTACGATAAGAACAAGATTGTAATAGGGTTAACTGTAAGGGGAAAAGATGCCGATAAGTTCTGGTTCAGTTTGTTCCATGAAATTGCTCACATATTGCTTGGTCATTTGAACCAAGATGAAGGGACTTCTGAAGCAGATGAAGCAGCAGCAGATGCGTTTGCTAAGAACACGCTAATACCCAATGAAGCGTTTACACGGTTTGTTAGCAATGGCCAGTTTAGTAAAGATTCGATACTCGTATTTGCCAAGGCTGTAGGAATCGATCCCGGAATAGTTGTTGGAAGGCTTCAAAAAGAAGGCTTCATAGAGTTTAACTGGCATAATGACTTAAAAACACGATACCAGATAACAGCGTAAGCCCAGTAACTAGTGTAATTTGGCTAATGATAATGCCCCTATACCACAACCGAATCCCTTAAAACAAAAGCCAATTAAGGGAACGAAAATTTAGCATCTCTTCGGAGGTGCTTTTCTTACGCCCATTTTTTGGAGGGAGCGATTTTTAATGAGTTTTTTTTTCTGGTCTTTTCCGTTCGCGGGATAAGCCCCAAAACAGAACGGCTGGCAGCAGTTACAGCTTTTTCTTCGGCAACACCACCAGCGGCAAGCCGGTGACTGAGCGGACGGCCATGCAGATGACCGCCGTGTATTCCTGCGTCCGTATTCTATCCGAGGCGGTGGCGGGCCTCCCCATCCACGTTTACCGCTACACGGACAACGGCGGCAAGGAGAGGGCTTTGGAACATCCACTCTACCGCCTGCTCCACGATGAGCCGAACCCGGAAATGACCTCGTTCAACTTCCGGGAAACGCTCATGAGCCATCTGCTCTTATATGGCAACGCCTACGCGCAGATCATCCGCAACGCGCGCGGCGAGGTCATGGGCCTCTATCCGCTTATGCCGAACAAAATGAGTGTTGACCGGGACAGGGCAGGCAATCTCTACTACCTCTATTCGTGCGGCTCAGACGATGCGCCTGTGGGTAAGGAGAACGGGCAGGTCTATCTGCTACCCTCCGACGTGCTGCATATCCCCGGCCTTGGATATGACGGGATCGTGGGCTATTCGCCGCTTGCCATGGCAAAAAACGCCGTGGGTATGGCAATCGCCTGCGAGGAATACGGTGCGAAATTCTTCGCCAATGGGGCTGCGCCTGGTGGTGTCCTCGAACATCCCGGCATCATCAAAGACCCGCAAAAGGTCAAGGAGAGCTGGAACGCAGTTTATCAGGGGAGCGGCAATTCGCACAAAATCGCTGTGCTCGAAGAAGGAATGAAGTATCAAGCAATCGGCATCTCACCGGAGCAGGCGCAATTCCTTGAGACGCGGAAATTTCAAATCAATGAGATTGCCCGCATTTATCGGGTGCCGCCGCATATGGTCGGCGATTTGGAGAAATCCAGCTTTTCAAACATCGAGCAGCAGAGCTTGGAGTTCGTGAAATATACGCTTGACCCATGGATATGCCGCTGGGAGCAATCGCTATCCCGGAGGCTTTTTACCGAGAACGAAAAACGGACGTATTTTATCCGCTTCAATGTAGAGGGGCTGTTGCGCGGTGATTACCAAAGCCGCATGAACGGTTACGCGGTTGCCAGGCAGAACGGCTGGATGAGCGCCAACGATATACGCGAGTTGGAAAACCTCGACCGTATCCCAGCGGAGGCGGGTGGAGACCTGTATCTCGTCAACGGCTCCATGACGAAGCTGGCCGACGCGGGCGCGTTTGCCGCGAAAATAGAAACGGAGGTATCGACAAGTGAATAAATTCTGGAACTGGGTGCGGAACTCCGATGAGAGTCGTACCCTCTATCTTGACGGGGTCATCGCCGAGGAGAGCTGGTTTGACGATGATATTACCCCTACAGCCTTCAAGAAGGAGCTTCTATCTGGCGAGGGGGATATTACCGTTTGGATCAATAGTCCGGGAGGCGATTGCGTGGCAGCCTCTCAAATTTACAGCATGCTCATGGATTACAAGGGTAACGTCACTGTCAAGATCGACGGCATTGCCGCAAGCGCGGCAAGCGTGATCGCCATGGCTGGCACGGAGGTACTCATGTCACCTACGAGTCTTCTCATGATCCATAACCCGTTGACTGTGGCCGTCGGTGACAGTGCGGAAATGCAGAAGGCTATCGCCATGCTGGATGAAGTAAAGGAGAGTATCATCAACGCCTATGAGATCAAGACTGGCCTGTCGCGTGCCAAACTGTCCCACTTTATGGATGCAGAGACCTGGATGAACGCAAAGAAAGCTATTGAGTTGGGTTTTGCGGACGATCTGCTATTCAAATCCCAGGAAGGGACTGCTGCGATGGAGGACAGTTTTACTTTCTCCCGCAGGACTGTGACGAACTCGCTTCTGGCAAAACTGCCAAAGATGCAACAGACCATAAATAAGCAACCCGTGGAGCCGCTTTTGAAGCGGCTTTCTTTATTGCATCGATAAAAAGGAGGAATTTTACATGAACAAGATTTTGGAACTGCGCGAGAAACGTGCTAAGACATGGGATGCTGCCAAGGCGTTTCTGGACACCAAGCGTGGCAGCGACGGCCTTTTGAGCGCCGAGGATGTTGCGATCTATGAGAAGATGGAGGCCGATGTAGTCGATCTAGGCAAGGAAATCGATCGCTTGGAGAGGCAGACTGCATTGGACGCAGAGCTTTCCAAACCTACTGCAAGCCCACTTACCGGCAAGCCCACCACCGCTACCGGGGAAAAGACTGGCAGAGGTTCAAAAGAATACCGCAAGTCTTTCTGGAGCGCGATGCGCGCAAAGAATTTAAGTATGGAAGTGTCTAACGCGTTGCAGGTGGGCACGGACACCGAGGGAGGCTATCTGGCGCCGGACGAGTTTGAACGCACGCTCATTGAGGCGTTGGAGGAGGAAAACATGTTCCGCTCTCTGGCCCACGTCATCCAGACCAGCTCCGGCGACAGGAAGATTCCCGTAGTTGCTACCAAGGGTACGGCTTCGTGGGTAGATGAGGAAGGCGCAATCCCAGAGAGCGACGATAGCTTCGGCCAGGTCACGATCGGCGCATATAAGCTTGGCACCATGATCAAGGTGTCAGAAGAACTGCTCAACGACAGCGTCTTCGATTTGGAGGCGTATATCTCCCGTGAGTTTGCCCGCCGTATCGGCAACAAGGAGGAGGAAGCCTTCTTCACCGGCGACGGCACCGGCAAGCCGCTGGGTGTACTGGCGGAAACGGGCGGCGCGGAGGTTGGCGTGACCGCTAGCGCGGCGGCCACCTTTACCGCTGATGAGATTTTTGACTTGTTCTATTCTCTGAAAGCGCCCTATCGCAGAAGCGCAGTCTTCGTTATGAACGATGCGACCGTGAAAGCGCTGCGCAAGCTCAAAGACAACAACGGCCAGTATCTGTGGCAGCCGGGTCTTACCGCCGGAGCACCGAATACCCTGCTGAACCGCCCAGTTTATACCTCCGCGTTCATGCCCGCTCTGGAAGCGGGCGCGAAATCTGTCCTGTTCGGCGATCTGTCCTATTATTGGGTGGCTGATCGGCAGGGTCGTTCCTTCCGCCGTCTTGGCGAGCTGTTTGCCCCGACCGGTCAGGTGGGCTTCCTCGCGACCCAGCGCGTGGATGGCAGGCTCATCTTACCGGAGGCTGTGAAGGTCATGCAACAGAAATCTGCGTGAGAAAAGGAGGCGGCGTGCCATGACATTGCTTGAGAAAGTTAAAACGAACCTTATTTTGCAGCATAACCAAGACGACGTGCTTCTGCAATCGTTCATCGCAGCCGCCGTTTCCTATGCAGAGAGTTACCAGCATTTATCGGAGGGGCATTACCTTGATAGCCAGATGCCGCCCACCACCGAGCAGGCGGTTATCATGCTGGCGTCGCACTTTTATGAGTCACGGGACGGCAGTACGGGCGGCTTTTTCGCGGATAACATTCAAGCTGGGCAGCAGGTATGGAATACGGTCAATCTGCTGCTCCGGCTGGACCGACGGTGGAAGGTATGAGCTTTGGCAAAATGCGTGCGCTTGTTCAAATCCTCTCCACCGAAGCGGTCAAGGACAGCGAGGGCTTTTCCACCTCTCGGGATACGGTGCTGGCTGAGGTGCGGGCCTATCACGAGGCGCGGCATGGCAGCGAACGCTGGGCCAACCGGGCCGCCTTTTCCGAGGCCACGGATTTATTCCGGTTCCGGGCGATCCCCGGCGTGAAGATCACAACGAAGCTGTTTCTGCATTGTGAGGGCTGCCGGTATGACATTACCAGCGTGGAGGACGTAAAGGGGCGCGGAATGTATGTGGAAATCTTAGCGAAAAAGGTGGTGGCGGCAAATGGCTAAGGCGAGTTTCAAAATGCCGGATGAGTTTCTTCTGCGCCTCTCTCGTCTGGGGGAGAAAACCGACGAGATCATTCCAAAGGTGCTGGAAGCGGGCGCGGATGTGGTAGAAGAAAAGGTGCGCTCCAATCTGCGCGCCGTAATTGGCCGGGATACCAAAGAGCTGTCCCGATCTACCGGCGAGCTGCTGTCCTCTCTCGGCGTATCTCCGGCGAAGCTCGATCGGGACGGCAATTACAATGTTAAGGTAGGCTTTGCGGAGCCGCGCTCGAGCGGGGAAAGCAACGCCATGATTGCAAACATACTGGAATACGGCAAAAGCGGCCAGCCGCCTAGGCCGTTTCTGAAACCGGCGCAATCGGCGGCTCGCGCGCCTTGCGTGGAGGCGATGATAAACGCCTTTGAACGGGAGGTGGAAAAGCTGTGAGCCTGCTCGAAGAATTGAACGGACGCCTTGGAACGCTGGGGATCTCCATAGAGACCGGCGTTTTCAGCGATACGCCACCGGAGGAGTACCTGGTAATCACGCCGCTAGCGGACAGCTTCGCCCTTCCTGCGGACAATACGTCGCTTTATGAAATACAGGAGGCGCGGCTTTCCTTCTTCAAAAAGGGCGGCTATACCAAACAGAAAAACCGAATTGTTCGCGCCCTCTTGGACGCGGAGATCACCATAACCGACCGCCGGTACATCGGGCATGAGGACGACACCGGCTACCACCATTACGCCATTGACGTGGCGAAGCACTACCCATTGAAGGAGGAATGAAGATGGCGACCATCGGCTTGGATAAGCTATTTTACGCTCCGATCACGGAGGAAGAAAACGGCGACGAAACCTACGGCTCCCCGGTCATGCTGGCGAAAGCCATGACGGCGGAGCTTTCGGTTGAACTCAACGAGGCCATATTGTACGCGGACGACGGGCCGTCCGAGATCGTGAAGGAGTTTAAGAACGGCGCCCTGTCCCTCGGCGTGGACGATATTGGTGTGGCCGCTGCGCGGGCGCTGACCGGCGCACAGGTGGATGATAACGGCGTTCTGATCTCCGCTAGCGAGAACGACGGCTCGCCCGTGGCCGTGGGCTTCCGCGCCTGCAAAGCAAACGGCGCATACCGGTATTTCTGGCTGTACCGGGTCAAATTCGCGGTGCCAGCCACCAACCTCGCCACCAAGGGCGACAGCATCACCTTCTCTACCCCTACTATCGAAGGCACGGTCATGCGCCGCAACAAGCTGGACGGCAAGGGCCAGCACCCGTGGAAGGCTGAGGTCAACGAGGACGATACGAGTGTGGCAGCGGCGACTATTTCCGGCTGGTATAACGCCGTATATGAGCCTGTGTTCGAACCCGCGCCGGAACCCGGCGCATAAGGAGGATACCCATGCAAGAGGAAAGAAGCGCCGCCATTGAGATCGGCGGAAAACCATATGAGATGTTGCTCACCACTCGCGCCACCAAAGAGATCGCCGGGCGATACGGCGGCCTTGAAAAGTTGGGCGATAAGCTCCTGAAATCCGAGAACTTCGAGATGGCGCTCGACGAAGTGGTGTGGCTCATTACCCTGCTTTGCAATCAAAGCATCCTCGTCCACAACCTGCAAAATCCGGAGGATAAGCGGGAACCCCTCACAACGGAGGCCGTGGAGCTTTTGACCTCGCCCCTCGAGCTTGCGGAATATAAGACTGCCATTATGGAGGCTATGTTCCGTGGCACGCGCCGGTATGTGGAAAGCGAGAACGAACCCGAAAAAACGTCCCAGCCGGGTAAGCGATGAAGAACGCTTTGCCCGGCTGATCTTCTACGGCGTAACGCTGCTCGGACGGACCGAAGCCGAGGTCTGGCTTATGCCCTTCGGCCACTTGCTCGATCAATGGGAGATTTACAAGCAGTTCCACAACATGACGCGACCCAAACGCGAGTTGTTTATTGAAGATGTAATTCCAGCGGGAATTTAAGAGTAAGCGTATTGGGGCGCTTTTTTGCTGCCGGAAGGAGGTGGTGTTCCGTGGCGGACAACTTTGGCTTGAAAATCGGCGTCGAGGGCGAAAAGGAGTTCAAACAGGCGCTATCGGACATCAACCGGCAGTTCAAGGTGCTTGGGAGCGAGATGAACCTTGTGACCTCGCAATTCGATAAGCAGGATAAATCCATGGAGGCGTTGGCCGCCCGCAACGGCGTACTTTCCAAGGAGATCGAGGCGCAAAAGGGGAAAATCGACACACTCAAGGCGGCGTTGGACAATGCCGCTTCTTCGTTTGGCGAAACGGACAAACGCACCCTCGCGTGGCAGACCCAGCTCAACAACGCCCAAGCCGAACTCAACAAAATGGAGCGCGAGCTTTCGGAGAATAACCGGGCGCTGGACGAGGCCGCAAAGGGCTTTGAGGATGCGGAAAAGCAGGCGGACGAGTTTGGCGACGAGGTGGAGAAATCCGCCAAAGAAGCGGACAGCGCCGGAGGCAAGTTTGAAAAGCTCGGCTCTATCGTCAAGGGCGTGGGCGCGGCTATGGCCACCGCTTTTGCCGCCGTGGGAGCCGCGACAGTCGCCGCTGCCAAGGCGCTCACGGATATGACCGTGGGCGCGGCGGCATACGCGGACGAGATACTCACCGCTTCCACCGTCACCGGCATGAGCACCGAAAGCCTGCAGGCGTATAAATACGCCGCCGAGCTGGTGGACGTGCCATTGGAAACGCTCACCAAGAGCATGGCGAAGAACGTGAAATCCATGTCCACAGCCCAATCCGGCACCGGCGCTATGGCCGAAGCCTACGCCAAGCTGGGCGTGGCCGTCACCGACTCCAGCGGGCAGCTCCGGGACAGCGAGACGGTCTATTGGGAGGCTATCGACGCGCTGGGCGGCGTGACGAATGAAACAGAGCGGGATGCTATCGCCATGCAAATATTTGGCAAGTCCGCGCAGGAACTCAATCCCCTGATCGCGCAGGGCAGCGCGGGCATTGCCGCGCTCACCGAGGAAGCCAAGCGCATGGGCGCGGTCATGTCGGACGAGCAGCTTGCCGACCTCGGTGCGTTCGACGACAGCATCCAGCGGCTCAAGGCAGGAAGCGCGGCGGCAAAGAATGCGCTGGGTCTGGTGCTGCTCCCTCAGTTGCAAGCGTTGGCGACGGACGGCGTTTCACTCCTTGGCGACTTTACGAAGGGTATGCTGGATGCGGGCGGCGATTGGTCGAGGATCAGCGAGGTCATCGGCAACGCTGTTGGTGGTATAGCGGATCTGCTGCTCTCCAACCTTCCGAAAATCGTGGAGGTCGGCACAAATATCGTACTGTCGCTGGTGCAGGCTGTATCTGAAAACACCCCCGCGCTGGTCGATGCGGCTGGGCTTATGCTTTCCACCCTGATCGACGGCTTTATCAAAGCATTGCCGAAGATCACCGAGGGCGCGGTCAAGCTGGTTGCAACGCTGGTCAAGGGCATTTCCGAAAACCTGCCCAAACTCGTTGAGGCCGCCATTCAGATGATCGCCACGCTGGCGCAGGGCGTCGCCGAGGCGCTGCCCGAGCTGATCCCCGCCGTGGTGGAGGCGGTCGCGACCATTGTGCAGACCTTGGCCGACAATCTGCCGCTGCTCCTCGAAGCCGGCTTACAGCTTCTCATGGGCTTGGTGCAGGGTATCCTCGACGCGATCCCTCAACTGATAGAGGCGCTGCCCGCCATCATCACCGCCATTGTGGAGTTTATCGTTGGTGCAATCCCCCAGATTATCGAGGCGGGCATCCAACTTTTGACCTCTCTGGTGGAAGCCCTGCCCGATATTATCACGGCCATCGTGGAGGCGATCCCACAAATCATTGACGGCATCGTTGCTGCGCTCATGGAGTCCATTCCCTTGATTGTGCAGGCGGGCATCGACCTCTTGGTGGCGCTCATTCAGGCGCTCCCAGACATTATTGTCACTATCGTGGAGGCGCTGCCGCAGCTTATTACCGGCATCGTGGAAGGCTTGCTCGGCAACATCGACAAGATTATCATGGCCGGGGTACAGCTGTTTGTGTCGCTGATCGAGAACCTTCCCACCATCATTGTGGAAATCGTCAAAGCCGTGCCGCAGATCATTGCGGGTATCGTGGAGGCATTCGGAAACCTGCTCTATAAGATCGTGGAAGTGGGTGCGAGCTTGGTCAAGGGCCTGTGGGAAGGCATTCAAAGCATGATCTCCTGGCTCTGGAACAAGGTCAGCGGCTGGGTGAGCGGGCTTGTGAACGACATCAAGGGCGCGCTGGGTATCCATAGCCCCTCCACAGTATTTGCCGGTATCGGTGAGAACATGGGCCTCGGCCTCGGCAGGGGCTTTGTAGAGGCCATGCACGGTGTGGAACGGGATATGCAGCGGGCGATCCCCACGGACTTTGATGTGGATGCCAGCGTCGGCGGAGCATTCGCGGGCGTTGGCAGCGCCGCAGGCCCGGCCCACGCCTTCAACGTTACCATCCCGCTCACGCTCGACGGCGCGACGCTGGGGCGCATCCTCGCGGAGATCCAATGGACGCAGCAGGCCGTGTATGTGCGCAATTTAGGGACGGTTTGAGAAAGGAGGGCATATGCCGGTTGAGATTTATAGCGGCGAAACACTCGCAACTACCCTGCCGGGCGTCCTGACCGCCTCCATCTGCGAAAAGCTGGATGGCACCCTCACCTTTGATTTTACGGCACTGCAAAAAGGCGCCGTTCCCATATCGCCCGGCATGATCGCCAAGCACGACGGCCAGTATTACAGCATAGTCCGGGTCAAGCGCGGATTTACCGGCGGCATGGAGAGCAGCGCCGTATCCTGTGAGCATATCTCGTATATCCTCAACGATGCCGCATACAACCTCGTGACCTTCGTATTCGAGGGGTATCCGCAGGACGGGCTTGCCCGGCTGTTGCAAGGCACGCCCTTTACGGTGGGAATCGTGGAACCGACCGCTATAGTGGAGTGCGCCTTTACGGATAAAAGCCCCCTCAACCGCCGCAGCGCGCTCATGCGTTTCGCGGACACTTGCGGCGGCGAGCTGGAGTACGACGGGTACGCGATCCACATCCGCACCCATCGCGGGAGCATCACCCGTAAAACGCTCATGGATGGAAAGAACGTTACCAGCCTTTCCGCCACTTTCGATTCCCGCAAAGGGACACAGGCATATGAAATCCGGTTGCATAAGCTGGTGGCGCTTTCGGTGGGCGACGAGGTCAACATTACCTACCGGCCCCTGTCTATCCATGTGGATACCCGCATTGTTGGGCTGACCTATAATCCCTTTGACCGCCACACCGTGCGCATGGAGGTCGGGGACTACATGCCAAACCTGCTGGCCGCGCAAGCGGAGCGGTTGGAGGGCATTGTGCAGACGTTTACAGCGGCAAATGGGCGGTTGGAGTCGAAAATGACCGATGCCGAAGGCGCGATTTCCCTCTTGCAGCAAAACATCTCCGGCATCTCTACTCGGATACAGGATGCCGAAGGAAATATCTCCGCGCTCTCGCAAACGGTCGGCGGTTTTAATGCGCGCATAGAGACAGCCGAGGGGGCCGTTGCTACCATGGGCCTGACCGTGGATGGCTTCAATGTCCGTTTAACAGATGCGGAAGGCAACTTCTCTGCACTCTCTCAGACGGTTGATGGCTTTGACGCGCGCATTACGGACGCGGAGGGCAACGTCTCTCAGCTCACACAGACCGTCAATAGCTTTGATACCCGTATTTCCGATGTGGCGGGCAGCGTTTCCACCATTACGCAAAACGTGAACAGCATTACCACGCGGGTGACGAATGCGGAGCAGGACATCTCCACCGTGGAGCAGACGGCGAATAAGATCAGTTGGATCGTGGCCTCCGGCTCGTCCTCCTCGAATTTCACTGATCTCGCTGGTATCCGCAGGTATCAACATCACGGGCTATGTCACGATCAACGCGCTCAAGACTGCCGGACAGACCGTTATAAACGGCGGCAACATCACCACCGGCAGCATAAAAGCGGAGCGGATTGCAAGCGGTACGCTCACGAGCATGACGATCTCCAACGCCAACATCAAGATGGACGGATCGAGTATTACATTCCTTAACGCGAACGGCGCGATCAAGCGCGGCACGAGCGGGAGCCTGCAAAACATCCTTTCGTTCACTTCCCAGGCTATGGTGATCGGGGCATACTCCGGCAACGCGGTAAACACGCTGTCCATCCCCATGCAGACGATCACGCTCGGATACAGCGCGTCATATACCACGCTCACGCTTTCAGCAAACACCACAAACTCCGGTACGTTTAAATGCACGGGCGCGGCGACATTCAGCGGCAGCGCGTCCCACGCGAGCACCTCGTCTTTTACCGGCGCTGCCACCTTCAACGGTACGGCCACATTCGCTTCCACCTGTACGCATAACGGAACAACCAACTTAAAAGCAACCTCTGTCAGCGGTGCGCTCAGCTGCTCGAGCACGGCGACCTTCTCCGGCGCAACGCGCTTTACGGGCAGTATTGGCTTTTATGGCGCTTCAGCGGTTTCCAAGGTTTCTGTCGCGACCTGCTCTGCCGCCAATATTTCCACAGTCTATTCAAAGTTGAATGAGCTGATCAACCGCCTCAAAACGATGGGGCTGGTTTAACAGCCGGAAGGAAAAGAATATGAAGCTATTGACCATTCTTAACGCCGCGCCCGCGTTGCAACGGCTATGCGCGGAACCCATCGATATGAAGGCCGCCTACGCGATCCATAAGCGCCTGCCGGAGCTTGACCGCTGTATTGATTTCTTCAATGCCGAACGGGAGAAGATCCTGCGGGAGCATAAGGGCGGGGAGGTGGAAGCAAAACTCCGGGCACTATTGGACTTTGAGGCAGACTATTGCGCGGAGCCGATCCCCTTACGGGTCAAAGAGGGCGCGCGTTTGTGCGTAAACGATATTTCCCTGTTGCAGGGCTTCATTACATTTGAGGAGGACTAGAACAATGAAAACGATCTGGAACTGGATACAGACGGTCCTCGCGGCCATGGGTGGCGCGCTGGGCTGGTTTATCGGCGAGATGGACGGGTTTCTGTATGCCCTGATCGCCTTTGTGGTGGTGGATTACATCACCGGTATACTGTGCGCAATCATCGATAAACGGCTGTCAAGCAACGTGGGCTTCAAGGGCATATTTAAGAAACTGCTTATTTTTATCATGGTGGGTGTCGGCCATGTAGTGGACGCGCAGTTGATCGGCGACGGCAGCGTCCTTCGCACGGCCATCATCTTCTTCTATATCTCCAACGAGGGCGTGAGTCTGTTGGAGAACGCGGGGCATGTGGGCCTTCCCATCCCGCAAAAGCTCAAGGATGTGCTGGCGCAGCTCCATGACCGGGCGGAGGAGGGAAGAGATGGGAAATCTGAGTGATTTTATCCTGTACTTGAACGAGCAGGCTGCGAACCACAGCATCTATGTTTGGGGCGCGCAGGGACAGCAGGGGACGGACATTACGGAAGCGTGGATTCGGAAATGCGAGACGAGCGAAAAAAATGCCGAGCGCGCGATTGCGTATTGGAGGGAGCAATGCGAAGCCGGGTACGGCGGCGTGCTCCGCGCGTTTGATTGTTCCGGCCTTGGCGTGTATTTCCTGCTGGATCGAGGGCTTATCCGCTCGGACATGACAGCGCATGGCCTTATGCGCAACTGTTTGCGCATCCCTAAGCGGGAGCTGCGGACCGGCGATTTCGTGTTCCATGTCAACTTATTGGGCAAAGCTTCGCATATCGGGTACGTGGTGGATCGCGCGCGGACCGTGATCGAAGCGAGAGGGCGCGACTACGGCGTCGTAAAGGGCGGACTGGACGGCCGGTGGAACGCATATGGCAGACCCCTTTACTGGGTGGACGATGAAGTTGCACAGTTGGAGGGCACCGGACAGCGCGATTTTATGTTTACGCGCGTGCTGAAATACGGCGTGCGCGGTGAGGATGTATGCGCGCTGAAGCGGCTTCTGCTCTCGGCGGGGTTCGGAGGTTTGACGCTTTCAAACCAGAACTTCCTTAGCGCGACCCGGAATACAGTGAAACGCTATCAGCAAGCGCATGGGCTTGTCGTGGATGGAAAGGCCGGCCGGGAGACGATCGCCTCGCTTGGCGGGGTGTGGAACGGGTGATACGGAGGTAGAAATGCTGCGCGAACAGAAAGAAAACATTCTTCAGATGCGGGCGGATGGACAAGGATACGCGAAGATCGCAGAAGCGTTAGTGCTGCCGGTAAATACGGTGAAGTCGTATTGCAGGCGAAACGGGTTGACGAACAGCGCGCTGAAAAATGGCGGCGTCTGCAAACATTGCGGGCGGCCGATCTGCGGCGCGAAGAAAAGCAAACCGAAGAAGTTTTGCTCCGACGCGTGCAGGATGGCATGGTGGACGGGACATAGGGACCAGATGACAAAAAAAGCGGTATATCTTCTGACCTGTATCTATTGCGGAAAGGCGTTCGAAAGCTATGGAAACAAGAAACGGAAATATTGCTCTCACCGCTGTTATATCGCGGACCGGTTCGGGGGGAACGGGGAAGCGTGACACCTGTTTTTCAAGCGTCGCGGGATACTGCTCGGCTATGGCGTTGGCGAGGCAAATGCTGCAACAAAGGCTGATCGATCAGGAGGAGTACCGAAAGATCGACGCGGCTATGGGCGAACGGCACGGGCTGCCCGCCCACTCTATATTTCGCGATACCGCTTGATAATCTGGGCCTTTCGAGGTAATATGTCACACACCAAAGAAGTATTGGGGTGAGATTATATGGAGCGCATTATAACGCGAGTTGCGGCACCGCCGAAACTGCCCGTGAAGCAGCGGGTTGCCGCATATGCGAGGGTATCCTCTGGTAAGGACGCGATGCTGCATTCCCTGTCTGCACAGGTCAGTTATTACAGTGGCTATATTCAGCGGCATGCGGGATGGGAGTATGTGGGCGTATATGCGGACGAAGCGAAAACGGGGACAAAGGATAATCGGGAGAACTTCCAGCGCATGCTTTCGGACTGCAGGGCGGGGAAAATCGACCTTGTGATCACGAAATCCATCTCCCGTTTCGCACGAAACACAGTCACGCTGCTTGAGACCGTGCGGGAGTTGAAACGGCTCGGCGTCGACGTTTATTTTGAGGAACAGAACATTCACAGCATTTCCGGGGATGGCGAGCTCATGCTTACCATCCTCGCTTCCTATGCGCAGGAAGAAAGCCTGTCTGCCAGCGAAAACCAGAAATGGCGGGTGCGGCGGAACTTCGAGGATGGAAAACCATGGAATTGCACTTTGTTGGGATACCGAAACAGGGATGGCAAGCTTGTTGTTATTCCGGAAGAAGCGGCGATCGTCAAGCGCATCTTTTCGGAGTACTTGGCGGGCAAAGGAATCGAAACGATCGCGCGGGAGTTAAACGCAGACCGTGTGGCGACGCGGACCGGGGAGAGCTGGTACAAAAGCGGCGTGATGGGAGTACTGCGCAATTATGCGTATACGGGGAACCTCATTTTACAAAAGACCTATATCGAGGATCCTATTACAAAACGCAAACGCCTGAACCGGGGCGAACTGCCGAAGTTCCTCGCAAGCAATACACACGAGCCGATCATCCCGATCGAACAATACGAGGCGGTGCAGTGCGAGATCGCGTCCAGAGCAAGGAAGTACACGCGCCGATTTACAAGCGTCAACTCATATCCGTTCACCAAGATGCTTGTTTGTGGGAAATGCGGCAAGTCCTATCGAAGGAAGACAACGGACACGGGAGCGGTTTGGATATGCTCTACATACAATACGCTAGGCAAAGCGGCCTGCGCTTCGAAACGGGTCCCGGAAGCGGCGCTTGAGGCTGCCGCGGCCGCTGCCATGGGTACGCCCGATTTTGATGCGGCGGAATTTCGCGCCAGTGTGCAAAGCGTCGTTGTTGAAGGGAATAACCGTTTGACGTTCCATTTTAAGGACAGCAAGCCGGTAGCGCAAACATGGCGGGACCGCTCCCGCAGCGAGAGCTGGACGGAAGAAATGCGGGAAGCTGCGCGGGAATATGCGAAGATGCGAAGGAGGGGGGCATATGGAACAGGCGAAGCGGAGCGTCCGGGTCATTCCGCCGACGATTGATCCAAAGGCGCGGTTTTTGACCGCTGCGCCTACCGCGAAGCGGCGCGTCGCGGGGTATGCCCGCGTATCTACCAGCAGCGAAGAACAGCTCACCAGCTATGAAGCACAGGTGGATTACTACACGCGTTTCATCCAAGCACGGGCGGATTGGGAATTCGTAAAAGTGTACACGGACGAGGGGATATCGGCTGTGAACACGCGCGGACGCGACGGATTCAATCGGATGCTTCAGGACGCGCTCGCTGGAAAAATCGATCTGATCATAACCAAATCCGTCAGCCGCTTCGCGCGGAACACGGTCGATAGCCTTACGGCGGTCCGCAAGCTCAAAGAAAAAGGCGTCGAGGTATATTTTGAGAAAGAAAACATTTATACGCTCGACAGCAAAGGTGAACTCCTGATCACCATAATGTCCTCGCTCGCGCAGGAGGAGAGCCGCTCGATCTCGGAGAACGTGACTTGGGGACAGCGCAAGCGCTTTGCGGACGGCAAGGTGAGCATGCCGTACAAGCGTTTTCTCGGCTATGACAAAGGCGCGGACGGCCTGCCCATGATCAACGAAAAGGAAGCGGAGGTTGTGCGCAGGATCTACCGGCTTTATCTGGAGGGTAAGACCGCTTCCGGGATATGCGGAGAATTGGAGGCGGCGGGCATACCGACGCCCGCGGGCAAACAAAAATGGAGCCAAACGACAGTCAATAGCATTTTGCGAAACGAAAAATACAAAGGAGACGCGCTTCTGCAAAAACGGTTCACTGTTGATTTCCTGGAAAAGAAGATGAAACCCAACGAAGGGGAAGTGCCGCAGTACTACGTGGAAAATAGCCATCCGGCCATTATCTCCGCCGAGGAGTTTGATCTGGTACAGCAGGAGATCGAACGTCGGAAACGGTTCGGGCGTTCTTACAGCGGGAGCAGCGCGCTCGCGTCTAAGTTGATCTGCGCGGACTGCGGCGGGTTCTACGGACAGAAAGTGTGGCACTCCACCGACCGATACCGGCGGGTCGTTTACCAGTGCAACGCCAAGTTCAAAAACGAAAGGAGGTGCTCGACGCCACATCTCGAAGAGACGCGAGTTCAAGCTATGTTTCTAAAAGCCTATGATACGCTGATGGGAGACCGGGAGAGCGTGATTGCGGATTGCGAAGCGATGCGCGCGATGCTTTGCGATTGCAGGGAACTTGACACGGAGATAAGGGACTTGGACGCGGCCGCCGCCGGGATCGCCGGGCAGATCCAGCTATGCATATCTAAAAACGCAGCTTCCGCACAGGATCAGGAGGAGTATGCGCGCGGATACAACGCGCTGGCCGCAAGGTATGAGGAAACCATGAAACGGCGGGATTCCGCAATGGCGAAAAGGGCGAAGCTGCGGGAACGGGACGAGGCGTTGCGGCTTTTCCTGGAAGCAGTCCGTCAACAGCCGTTGATCCTGCAACGGTGGGATGAGCGGGTCTGGAACACGCTTCTGGAAAGCGGCACGGTGTGCCGGGACGGAAGCATCCGCTTCTTATTCCGGAACGGCGTTTTGATCGAGGTTCCGGCGCCGGGCGCGCGGTGAGGGAGGCGCTTTCCTACCTTTTCACGATTTCCATACTTTTTCACGTTTCTTCCGCTTGGGTGCACTTTTTCACGGTTCTCCCTGCAAGCCGGGCAGAGCATGCCGGATTTGGCCGGAATCACGCATATATAGCGTGCAGCCATATGGCAGAAACCACAAAAAGTTCCCTGATTTAGGGACTTTTTTGCAATCAAAAAGACGCTGACCTTGTATCAAGATTAGCGTCGGATTATGGTGCGGCTGGGGGGATTTGAACCCCCAAGCTTTCGCCGACGGATTTTAAGTCCGTTGTGTATGCCGTTCCACCACAGCCGCATCTCATTTATTATAACGGCAGAACGGGGTGCAGTCAACCGAAAACAGACGCCTTCACTTACATTTACTGTAGGACTACAATACATCTTGGACAGCGAGAAGAAAAAGGATGAAGGATTCGCACGAATCGGTTATTGTGAGTTTAGGAAAAACAACAAGGACCGAAAGGAAGTGCAAATCCCTCATGACAACTGTAACACAGGACATGAAGTACAGGCAATCCCTAATGTGCTACGCCCTGAAATATGGCGTAACCAAGGCGGCGAGGAAGTACAACCGGC